>VMHT01141187.1_pt1 | contig 24312 bp, 45 predicted proteins | sample 4693611 | NCBI WGS metagenome assembly VMHT01 (sample SAMN12280063, study PRJNA550983) | marine metagenome | isolation source: seawater sampled from same location over 5 years 0.02-0.2 micron viral filtrate | place: USA: collected off the coast of southern California halfway between the port... ...
CGCATATTCATACCACATGATAATCCAAAAGGCAACCTATCTTACATGGACGGCGGAACGAACACCACCGCAGTCAATCCTGGCCGTCTTGGACTTCCCGTCATCAACTATGTCCACTTCCCCGCAGGGATGAAACAGACTCTCCACACTCATCCAAGTCAACGCATCGGATTAGTCCTGTCTGGTAAAGGTGAGATTGAACTTGATAATGATGTAATGTTCCCTATCAAGGCGGGGGATTGTTGGGTCATGGAGAGAAATGTTTTACATAATTTTATGTGTAATAAGGGTGAGGATGTTACATTATTTGTATTCAGTCCTGACTCTGGAACAGGGCCAACAGATGAAATCAACCCATTGAAAGTGAGAACCTATGTCGGACAACAACGATTATAAAAAACTATTAATCATAACAGGCCCACAGGGGTCTGGCAATCATCTATTCAGTAAAGTGTTTAGTTATCATCCATATGTGAGTGGATGGGATTTTGGTGACAAGTATTGGATACCAAGTGACGAAGAACCCTTTGCAGAATGTTGGGTAGACCCATCAAAGACGAAGAGTATGTTGAAAAGTTCTGCGGTTGTTGCAAACGTCAGTGTGCCTTTTGTGTATGACGGAGTGAAACAAGTTCCAAAGATACAAGAAGTCATGAAGGAGGCACAAAACGTAGGGTATGATGTTAAGGTCTGTATTGTAGTTCGAGACCGTAATATAAATATGGAACAACAGTTTAGGGTTAGAAACGAATTCACATTGCCACAAGCACTAGGATATTATTACAAACTAGATGCCGACTTACAGTTCCTTTCTCATGAGTCGTTATATTTGTATGGTGGTGCGTATCTGAAGTGGTTGTCAAAGGTTCTTGACTTTCCGATTGCATATAATGATGAACGAATTGAGAAAGATATTGCAAAAGACCAAAATGCAAAATATGTGGAGCCTGTTGACTCTCACTGGTTGGATGAACAAGTATGGCAAGGGATAAGACCAAAGAATGAACGGTAAATACATCTTTGTCACTGGTGCGCCTGGTTCACGATGGAGTGGTTATGTTGAAGACCACCTATACATTCGTGACGATATAGACAAGAGTGATAGGTCACCTGAACGAGAGTATTGGCATGGTCGTGATGGTTGTAGAGACTTAGTGCATAGAGGTGCATACTTTGACCCTGGCATGGAGTTTCGAAATGATGAGAAATATTGGGATAAACCATTTAGTGGTGAAGGTATTCGCATAATCAAGTCTCATACATTTGCTTATCATATATATTGGTTGATGAGATGGAACTGTCCTATTCATCTGGTATATAGAACTAATCAAGAATGTTTTGATTGGTGGCACGAATGTGGTGGTTGGAATATCAAGTATCCCGACTATAAATGGTATCGAGACGATGACAATATGATAGAACAGATACAAATGCAGAACCTTCTTATCAAAGAATTTGTTGAAGAAGAAGGTCTTGAAAAACATAATGACGGAAAAAGAGATTATTACATATGGACGCCAAAGACAGAGAATGGTTAAAAGATTACTTTACTTACCATTGGCCCAGTTCACGCACTGCGGGATTGGATGATTATTATTGGACAGGATGGAGATTGATAGATGAAATACAAGAAGGAGAAACCGTCTTGGATGTCGGTTGCGGGGTTAATCCGTTTAAGAGACATATTAAAGGATTACATGGCATCGATATTACAGACATTGGGAGTGACGAACAAGTCGCAATCGAGGACTATAGACCAGAAACTAAATTTGATGTTGCTTTTTGCCTCGGCTCTATTAATTTTGGCGGCTGGTCTGAAGTAGTAGAACAAATCAATTCACTGACACGAAGGTGTCTAAAAGATGAATGTCGAATTTATTGGAGATGTAATCCAGGCCATCGTGACCATGAGAATGAATTAGTCAACCAAGTTCCCTTCTTTAATTGGAATATAAATCATCATATCATGTTGACACAAAATACAGGTTTCAAAGTTACAGAATTTATGCCTGATAATAATAGGATGTATGTGAAATGGGAAAGAAAATCTTCGTCCATATCCCCAAAAACGGGGGGATGACAATCAGGAGAAATCCTGAACTGCGACCAAAAGTATTACTCGCAACACCAGAAAATCATATTAATCGTCAGTATACAGAAGACCTTTTTCGCGTTATGCAAGAAAACCGCGAACATCACGGTTTTGAACATGCAAGGTGGAGAGACTGGAATCAACAGGTTCGAGAAAATCATCGTGCATTTGCAATTGTTCGTAACCCGTGGAGTCGAGTTGTATCGCGATTTGAATTTGCAAAAAAGGTAATCTATAAAGAAGATGGTTCTGACCATTTTGGTAGAACAGATTATATTGACTGTTCCTCGTTTGAAGCATTCCTTGAAACTCGACACGAATGGGGTGGTAGAAAGTTCTTCTGGCATCGTGCAATCCGTGGGTGGTATCCCGCATTGGATTATGTGACTGATGAAAAAGGTAAACTTAGGTGTGACATTCTTAGGTTTGAACACTATGATGATGACATAAAATCATATCTGGGTGTCCTATTCAATCCCGAACCTCGCAATGTGACTGGATATAAACAGTCTACATATACTGATTACTATAACGATAAAACAATTCAGATTGTTGCTGACTGGTATAAAAAAGATATTGACTATTGGGGATTCGACTTTGATAGTGCTGCACAAAGGAACTATTGGAGATGATGGGAAGCCCAATAAACAAAGACTCCGTAAATATTATGGGGTTGATAGAACCAAACTCGATAGGCGCAGAAGTGGGCGTCTGGTTTGGAAACTCCTCACAGAAATTCTTGGGTCGAGGAGTGAGAGAACTTCATCTCGTAGATGCATGGAGTATTGAACCATATAAAGAATCTACAGAACATGGCACATATGAAAACTATCTAGAAAGATATTCCAAGATGTGTGGGGGTAATACCGAAAAAGATTTCCAAAAATACTATGATAGTGTTTATAGAACAGTGAAGTCAACAATAGGAACAGACCCTCGTGTTACCATTTATCGAATGAACTCTAATGAGTGGTTTGATAGTTTTGATAAGAAACTTGATTGGATTTATGTTGACGGTGACCATTCCTACGAGGGGTGTCTTCGTGACTTGAACAATGCACTAAAGGTTGTCAGAGTTGGCGGTCTTATTCTTGGAGATGATTATAAATGGCCAGATACAAAATTTGGTAAGACTGGTGTCACTCGAGCGGTAGACAAGTTTTGTTATAGTAATGGTTTATTGAAAGAACAACACGGACAAGTTCAGTTTAGTATAAAGGTATAATATGCATCCCTCATCAATCGCAAATATGAAAAGGTGTAGAGAACACCTAAATGAAGTTATCGGAAAAGACATCACAGTTTTGGATGTTGGTGGTCGTGCATTGAAAGCAGATAAGGATAGGTCATATCGTCCAATCTGGGAAGATGTTGCAGAGAAATATCTAATTGCAGACCTTGTGGCAGGATTGAATGTTGACTTACCAATGCCTGGCCCTTATACAATTCCCCTTGAGGACGAGTCTGTCGATTTGGTTGTGAGTGGTCAAACCCTTGAACATGTCAAGAATCCCTTTCGAAGTGTTACTGAGATGACACGAGTTTTGAAAACGGGTTCACATATTATTTTAATTGCACCATCTACTGGCCCTCGACATGATAGTATTGACTGTTGGAGATTTATGGATGACAGTTTCAAGGCAATCGCCGAGGAATGTGGTCTAAAAGTTGTGTTAGATTATATCGATTTTGGCCCGTGGGAAGAACGGTCTGCAAGATGGAAAGACCATGTTTTCATCGGTAAGAAGAAATGATAAAACTTATATTGTTTGACCTAGATGGAGTTCTGGTCAATACAAAAAATATACATTTTGATGCATTGAATGAGGCGTTGGGTGAACGTGCAGTCACCCGTGACGAACACTTGTCCTTGTATGATGGTATGACTACCATGAACAAATTACGTTTCATGGGGTTCTCTGAGTCTGAATCCAAGAAAATATTTTATGACAAACAACTCTATACTTATCGAAGACTAGACTCACTTGAAAAAAACAATAATATCATTGATTTATTTTTAGAATTAAAGAAAGAAGGATATGAAATTGGAATTTGTTCTAACGCAATTAAAAAGACTGTGGTTAAATGTCTATCCAGAGTTGGTATTACTCACCTATGTGATTTTTTTCTCTGTTCTGGTGATGTAACTAATCCAAAACCACACCCCGAAATATATTGGAAAGCGATGTCAACTATGGGTGTTCTTCCTGAAGAGACTTTGATTGTTGAGGACTCTCATGTTGGTCTGTTGGCAGCGCATCGGTCTAGTGCAAATGTGATTAGGGTGAACAGTCCTGATGATGTAAATCTTGGTTTAATAGAAAGAATCAAAGGTCAAACTCCAACTCCTCGATGGAAAGATGAGAAACTAAACGTAGTCATACCAATGGCAGGCGCGGGTAGTCGTTTTTCAAATGCGGGATATACTTTTCCTAAACCACTGATTGATGTCAATGGGAAACCAATGATTCAAAGAGTTGTAGAGAATATCGCGATTGAAGCAAACTATATTTTCATTGTCCAAAAATCACATCGAGAGAAATACAATCTGGATTCGATGTTGAACATGATTGCACCAAACTGCAAGATTGTGGAGATTGAAGGTATGACAGAAGGTGCTGCTTGCACAACTCTACTCGCAAAAGAATATATCAATAATGACTCACCACTGTTTATTGCAAACTCTGACCAATATGTAAAATGGGATTCATCACACTTCATGTATAAAATGAAGGAACATGATGTTGATGGTGGTATTGTTACTTTCAAAGCAACACATCCCAAGTGGTCATATGCACAGACAGATGGTCTAGGTAATGTCGTGAAGGTTGCGGAGAAAGACCCAATCAGTGACAATGCGACTGTTGGGTTTTACTACTGGAAACGTGGTAGAGATTATGTGTCTTTCTGTGAAGACATGATTGCGCTTGACCAGAGAGTAAATGGTGAGTTTTATGTCTGTCCTGTATATAATAATGCGATACGCGAAGGAAAAGGTATTAAGATATATGAGGTTGAAGAGATGTGGGGACTAGGAACTCCTGAAGACCTTGAACAATACTTGAGAGAGAATTGATGAGAGTCGCATTATGTGTATCTGGTAAGTGGACGGGTGAAGACTATACGAATTTTTTGAGAGAAAGAATTCCACATGATGAGTTTTATACTGCAACCTATACTGGTATCGAAATGCCGTTTGAACCAGATTTTCGTATGGATGAACCAGAAAATACTTATCATTCACTATTTGATACACAACCATATCCAGACAGTGAGTCTGAAGGTCGAAGAGATATTCTTGGAAGAGATGAACATAAAATTTTGTCAGAATATAGAAAATATAAAAAAGCTTCTGAACATTGGCATAAACAAATATTATTACACGCATGGATATGTGAACAAATAGAAACAGATATCATTATTAGAGCGAGATTTGAAACGATTGTATCAAATCAGATAGATTGGCAAGAGTGGATTGACAAATGTTATGATGAAGAAATACCTATTGGTTTCAATACAAGAACTGAAGGTGATGCAAATCAATACCATCATGATTTGATGAGAGCAACCGAAGTTGGTTTTTATATCAACGATGCACTAATAATTCATCCGAAGAAAGTTTTAGAATGGGATTATGTGAATCATCTATATAAGGAGAAGAAACTAAGAGGAGCAGAAGAGGGATGGTATCAAGTCCTATCTGAGTCTCAGGGTCATTATCATATGTGTTATCATGGTGGAGCATATTCTATAAAAGATGAGGCAATAGTGAAAGATGCTGATGAAAGTATTTATAATTACTCTTCTTGATGACCGCAATTCTCGTGATGCATGTAATCGCGTCATTAAGTCTATTGATGACACAGGTTCAGACCTTGAACCAATAATCTTTCGTGCGACTACACCTGAGTCACTCGAAGAAGATATGTGGTTGAAACTCGATTGGACGTTCCCAACCAATGCAAGTCAAGACCGTATGGACATGGCGACAGGACTATATCTTCAACATTATCAGACCGCAAACTTACAGAATCGTATTGCCTGTATGGTAAGTCACATGCGTTTATGGCAGAGGTCAATCGACCTTGAAGAACCAATTATGGTTCTGGAACACGATGCACTCTTCATTCGCAAGTTTAGATTTTCGGACTTGACAGATGGGTTCAAAGGTGGTATAGTAGGACTCAATGACCCTCGTGGTGCAACTCGAAAGGCGAGTCTGTTTCATTCAAAGGTCAGTTCGCGTATGGGATTACAACCAGTTCCAGACCTTGAGGACAACTATCCTCACGGACTCGCTGGAAATTCCGCATATATAATTACACCAAAGGGTGCAAAGAAAGTATTGAAGAAGGTAGGGGAAATAGGAATGTGGCCCAATGACGCACTTATGAACAAACAGTTCTTTCCGTGGATGCAAGTAGTCTATCCTTACTATACAACTATTCAGAAGGGGTTGGTCTCAACCACAACGTCATGAAAGCAAAAGTAATTACAATAATGCATAACTCTTCGAGTATCGATGTCGCAGAACGTTGTATCGCGTCAGGTAAAAAACACGGCGTGACCGTAAAATGGTTTCGGGCTATTACACCGAATGATGAACCACTTGAACTACTAGAACGTGAGGGTATTCCACCTAGTGCATTTGACGAGAGATACTCTCGCAATCTGAATTGTATCTCTGCATTCCTATCACACTATTCATTATGGAAAGAGTGTGCATCAGGTGAAGAGACCTATGCAATCTTTGAACACGATGCGGTCATCACTGCACCTCTCCCAACTCAACCGTTTCATTATGTAATGAATATTGGTCATCCCTCTTATGGTAACTGGAATACACCAACATTGATAGGAGTTAATCAGTTAACCACTAAACGATACTTCCCAGGCGCACATGCATACATGGTCACGCCCGCAGGCGCGAAGAAACTTGTAGAGGCCGCGCCTCAACTTGCACGACCAACAGACATATATCTAAATCTAGATAACTTCCCGTGGTTACAAGAATACTATCCGTTCTGTGCAGAGGCGCAAGATAGTTTTACCACAATTCAAGTAGAAGAAGGTTGTCTTGCAAAACACAACTGGAAGAAAGGATACAATATAATCGATGCGTGAGATATTTGTAACAGGTTGTGACGAGAAGACCGAATGGCAACTCCCGTGGTTCATACAGAAATTCCGTGAACATAATCCAGAGGCGCAACTTGTAATTGCTGACTTTGGTATGAGTGATTATATGTGGCAACAAGTCTATGATGACTTTGATGACCACTTTGAAGTGTTGAGTGAAGCAAAGGGGTGGTTCAAAAAACCCCGTGCATTACTTGATGCGTCTCGTTTAGATGATGTGTCGAAGGTATGTTGGATTGACACTGATTGTGAAATCAAGGGTAACATTGAACACATCTTTGACCTGTCACAACCACATCGTCTTGGTATGGTTGAAGACCGTCCGTGGACTAGACGTAGAAATGAACTGGGTGAATGGTATAACTCTGGTGTTGTTTTGATTGAAGGCACACCAAACATTGTGAAGATGTGGGCAGACGAATGTCTTCGGAATCCTGTGCAGGGTGACCAAGAAGTATTGTATCTAATGATGGAGGGCGACCCTCTTCAAAAACTTACATATATCCATCCGTTGCCCCACACATATAATACTTTACGATTAGACTACATAGATGGTATAAATGTAAGAAACCCAAAGATTGTCCATCATACGGGCAAAAAAGGTAATGACGCAATTAGGAGACAGATAAATGAATTATTTACTTGAAGCATTAGTAACAAAACTTGAAGGTGAAATTGCAATCGCAAGAGCAAACATCAGAGTTTATATGGAAAATTCCGTTGGTATCGGAGAACATCCCGAAGTGGTGCAAGCAATTGAAACACAAATTGAAAATATCGCAACCGCAGAAGAAAAGATTGGTGTAATCAAAGACCACTTTGGAACGGGCAGTGATTTAAGGCACAAATAGTAATGTATGAATATAGATGTAATGTCGTCAAAATTATCGATGGTGATACGGTTGACGTTGATATTGATTTAGGGTTTGGTGTATGGATGCGTAAACAACGCATTCGGATGTATGGTATTGATACACCTGAGTCACGCACACGCGATAAAGAAGAGAAAAAATATGGTCTTGCCGCAAAAGCATTTCTGACTGGTCTATTGGATGACCCAAATGGCATTGTCTTGAAAACACATAAAGATGGTAAGGGTAAGTTTGGTCGTATTTTAGGTGAGTTGTGGAGAACCACTGACTTCGCAGACCAATCAATCAATGAGTATATGTGTGAAAAACATCATGCGGTTCGTTATTTCGGACAATCAAAAGACTTGATTGAAGAACAACATGTATTGAATAGAGAACTTGTCAAACTATGATAATAGTTCCTGACCGTTTGGTCTTTGTTCATGTTCCTAAAACAGCAGGAACAACAATATCAGAGTTTATTCGTCATCGTTTCGATGAAAGTATTATTGATGTTGCAAATCAATATAAGAGTGATAAAGTATATGGCGGTCATTTACCAAGAGAACAAATGAATGTAGACTTTTCTAAATACATGTCTTCATTGCCTATCTTTTCTATATGTCGGCATCCCTATGATAGACTTGTAAGTGGATTTCTTCATTGGATTCGAGACAGGGGTTATGGTCAGGGTGATTACCCTCAAGGATTTAACTTTGAATCTTGGCTCAAAGGTAAAAATCATGTATGGAAACTACCATTAACAACATGGATTAGGGAAAATGATATCATTCTTCGATATGAAAATCTATCAAATGATATTATCAAGATGGAAGAAGTGTTAGGAACTAAGATAAAATTACTTAAAAAGAATGTCGGTATTCATGAACTCTTGGGTTACAATTATCCGACCAGAAATGATATAATCCGTCCTGATATAAAAGAGTATATACAAGAGACCTATAAAGAAGACTTTGAAAGATTTGGATATGAGAGTTAATGTTTTAGGTAATGGTGACCATGCGGGATTATTTGAACGTGGTTTGCCGGGCAAATTACTAATATGTAACATGCCTCCATTTGAAATCCCTCGCAAGGAAGTGTGGGCAACCTGTATGGTTGACTTCAAAATGATGAAGGCACTTCAAGAGGGTAAGATTCAACTGGACATGTATGACTGGATTCTTGGAACTCGTCCTCGTGTTTGGATGGAAGCATCTGGGTCATTCTACCTAAAGTATTCTCATCTCATCAAAGGTTTTTATCAACACATTCCAGAATATGCTGCACTGCCAGGCCAAAGTCTTGGACAAGCGGCAACCAATTTTAACTGCGGTCACTTTGCGGTGCATTATGCATGTAACAAGATGAAAGCGACTGAAGTTCACATCTATGGGTTTGACAGTATCTTTGATATGAATCTAGAGAGTTTTACTGACCTCATTCTGGAAAGTGACCGAAGCACTCAAAACACAGTAAGGTTGGCGGATAACTGGAGACCTATCTGGACGGAGATGTTCAAAGAATTTTCCGAAGTAGAGTTCAACCTTTATCATTCTCATAACAACATTAAAATACCTGTCTCTGATAATGTAAAAATACACGTTGTTACCAAAAAAAAGTCTTGACTTTAGACCGTAACTGTGATATGATGTAAATCACAATCAAGGACGCATAGCTCAACTGGATAGAGCAACAGCCTTCTAAGCTGTAGGTTCGGGGTTCAAGTCCCTGTGCGTTCACCAACATGGAGCAAAAAATGACTGTGACTGTATCTCAAATTCTTCAGGATTTGTATCCTGAACTTCCTGAAGACGATAACACATATCGTCTCTTCAAACTTGACCCAAGTTTTAACTTCGGTAAGTTGACTGAACGTGATTTGACAAATCACAAAAACCTAAATAGTTTTACAGAGGGCGACAAACTGGTTGTCGTTCAGAATTCAGAAATCATTTATATAGAGGAGTAATATTATGGATAAAGTATTATATGCAAAAGAACAAGTGTTGAATTTCTTCAGCACGACTACATCGAACATCGTTGGTATTGGTCTTGGCGGAGCGTTAACCGCTCTCAGTCTTATAGATTTCAGTATTGTTGGACTGGTCGCGGGCGTATTTCTTATGGTTGCAGAAGGTATCCAATATTGGGAACGTGCTAACTAATGACCGAAGAGTATCGTCCCCGTGCGGTCTTTGCTCCAGATGACTATGCAATCATTCGTAAATCATTACAAGTGTATATGCATAATTATGGTAACAGTCTAACTGATGAGGAGGCTCGTAAGATTTCGAGTCTCTTTCATCGACTAGGAAGGGTTGATTATGACACAACGTGAATCATATGACCGATACATGTATCGTAAATATCAGGAGAGTGTGAGGAGAAATCCTACTCTTGAGGAACGTGTTCGACAACTTGAAGAGAAAGTCAAAGAGTTAGAAACTAACGTTTCTTCTTCTCACGCTCCTGTTTAATCCACTTCTTTGCAAGTGCATTGTCGGGTTCTTTATCAAGAAACTTCTTTACATCACGATATGCCCGAACAGTTTCTTTTTCGGTATTTTTTATTTCGGTGTTGTCAACTATAATAAACTTCTTCTTACCAAATATCTGTTGTAACGCACCAATATTCTTTTGAACCGTTGTCCAGTATTTGGTAACCTCTTTGTCACCCAGAGTTCTATCTCTATCTTTATCTCTATCAATCGCCACTTCGAGAGTGGTGTTTACAAGAATCATCATGGTATCATATCCGAGGTCTTGTAATGTTTTTGCCTGTTTTTTAATCTTATCAGGGTCTTTGCCAGTTCCATCAATAACCAAACCTAAACGACCTGAGATATACATCGATTGTCTTTTGGCAGTCAATCTCTTGGAACGGTCACGGATTGTTTGGCCTTCATCAGAGAAGATTTCATCTGATGTCATTTTCTTACCCGCCTTTTTCATTGCGGTTTCAAATGCATCGTCAGAGTTTACAACTTTCATACCCAATGCAGGGAGACCAGTCTTACCTACGATGAATGACTTTCCAGAGCCAGGCCCACCCGCAAGGAATACTGCCTTAAAGATTGCGGGGTCATCTACACCCTCATTCATGAATGTCTTAAATTTAATCATTAGTAAATTTTTACACTATTTCTTATTATCTCAGCAGACTTTGGTAAACGATGATTAACAAAATCTGTATCACCGAAACCGTCTTTTCTATAACTGTAATTATTTATAAAGTTAGACATTGCAATATTATCTTTTTCATCACCCGTAAGTCTAGTTGTTTGTGACAGAGTTTCTAAATAATCATCACGTTTGAAAGCCTCAATATCACTCTCCCCTCTATGGTATATGTCCATCAACTCAAAGTCTGATGTGCAATATGATGCAAAGTCATCTTTGATATCTGATGCAGAGAATGATTCTCCTTCATTGATATCAATACCAATTAGAACTACTGCATCAAACTTAACTCCTTCAGGCACAGTTATCTCGTATGTCTCATCCCCCATTTCATACATTTTATTTGATGTTAGGACTTTACTGGAATCATACATTTCCAATAAATACTTTGCAAAGTTATCACCTTCAGGAAATGCGGTATAAATGTTCGTTGTATCAGAAAGACTAAATGCAGTGTTTACTACACCTATCATATTCCCAGATATGTTGTCTTCGACAAGTCCATTCTCTTTCTGAACACGAGGATACTTATCATTTGTAAAGTTTGGTATGATAAGAACATTATCATATCCCTGATATGTAACTAAATTGTATGCAACTATAATATATTGAACTAACTGTCCCCACTTATCATAAGATAATTGACCACCAACTTCCGATGGTTGCCAACCGTGTGTTGGGTCTTGTGCGTATTCTATAATGTTTGCCGTAAAACGATTTACGGCGAGAGGAAATAATAATTCAAGTTTGAATTCATCATTATTTCTACTTCTGATAATATAGGTATCTGTGTTACTCATGATTTATAAACTCTGAAATAATCATTTACATTCTTTATATTTTTGCCCAGTCTTTCATACATCAATTGATATTTTGTCCGAACAACATCAACATAACGTATGTCAAATTGTTTTGTGTCATATAAAGATTTACTGTCATATACCTTTTTAGGTGTGTTGACAACGTTAATAAACTTATTTACTATTGTATCTATATTGGCAGATTTACCCGTAATTTTCCTAAAATCGCCCCGATAAATGTCAATCAAATCAAAATTGTCAGTGCAATATGGTTGAAACTTTTTTCTAATATCTTCTGCTTTATGTTTTCCACGCAACATAGATTCGCAACCTAGAAGAACAACAGCATCAAAAACAACACCTTTACCTGTTTTAGTTCCCTCAAATTCTTCTCCATTTTCAAATCGAGTTTTCATAAATTTTCTTGGTTTGAAATCATTATCTAATCTAAAATAATCATCAACCGTTACATAAGGAATATTAAATTCATCATAAAGTTTGGTATAATAGTTACTAACATCATCTGCTTGAGTTACATACATCTCAGGTAAAGACTCATTCATTGCATGAACAATGGGTAACATATGGTCACCCGCACTTTTTATTGGTCGGTATAATGTGTCTCTCATTCTGTCGGGGTAATTATGTTTACTAAATGAAGTTACAACAAGAATAGTTTGATACGCAGATAAACACAATAATCCATCAATGACTGTGGCATCACTCATCATGGAAATGATATCGTCTCTGACCAAACCACGGTCATTGAATTTAGACTCTGTTTCTAAAATTCTGTTAACAAAATTTCTTTTAGTTTCTAAGTTGATAATGTTATTAGTATCATAACTTTTGGGTTGTGACCTGTATAGAATCATTACTTGTCGCCTTGATAGATTGCCTGAATGTGGTCTTCGAACTGTTCGATTTTCTCTGTTCGATTAGGCCAAAGAATGTATTCTTTCTCTGGGTTCATTTTGAGATTATTTAACAGAGGTTGAACTGCGTTATAAAGTTTGTCAAGTTTATCTTGGGTCTCTTCTACACTAGAAGATACTGATGCGACCTGTGCGGTGGCAGTCTGGACTGCTTCCAGTTCGTTCTCATCTACAAGGGTAAACCCAAAATCAAATAAATCGTCTGCCATGTTGGTCTCCTATATTTCTTCTATTTATAAGAAAAAAACGTTAAAAAAGTGCTTGACATTACATGTTTTGTATGTTACTGTTAATTATAGTTGAGAGAAAGGAACTCATGATGATTACAGTTTTTGCAGAAAATGGTGGATTGACACTTAATGGTGACAATGGATGTCTCGCACAGAACATTAAAACCGCGAAGACTCTCTCATATTACCTTGAGAAGTTCAATATTGCAGACCAAGATGTTTACTTTTCTTCTAGTATGGATTTTGCTGCTGACGAAGGTTCAGGGTTTGAAACCGATGATGGTGCCAAAATTCTCTGGGAAGAAGGTGTTGTTCGGTATAATCGGATATCACGGTAAAAAAAGTGCTTGACAAATTGTGTTCTTGTTGTTATATTAAGATATAGTTGATTGAAAGGAAAGATTATGGAAGGCGAATTTGATTACGGAGAGTGTGATTTCTGTGGTGAAGAGAATGATATCAGTGGTCACTGTGTCGATAGTTTCTGTGAGTATTATGCGGGAACGCCTGAACACGATGCTTTGATTGAAGAATTTGGAGAGGATGCGGTCACTGGCCGGTAATGATATAATGTTTAAGATTTCTGATTACTATAAAATGGATATGTCTTGGGATGATGCGGTTGCGCTCATTACGGGTTGTGGTTGTGGCGACCTTCTTAAAGGTCTGGAAAACATGAACATAATTTGGGAAGATGTCTTGGATGATTATATGACTGAAGACGATTTCTATGACCAATACATTTATGAAGTAAACGCTTTCAATATTGTGTATGAAGGTATGAGTAAGTTATTTATTAAGGAAGCCGCTTAATGTGTGGTTGGATTGATGATGCAGTAATGGAGAGTAAAATGCATAACGAAACTATGGCAGAATTTTTGGGTCAGACCAAAGACGGTCTTTGGGAAGTCAAGGTCTATCCGTTTGGACAAGAAACTTATGTCGAGGGGTTCATACACTTGCGTGACGCAGAACTGTTCCTCTATCAATTTCGGGAGTTGAACTGATGACTTTTGAAGAATTTTGTCGCGAGATGTATCGCAAGAATGTTGATGAACGTCTCGCTTGGAAACAGGAAACAATGACATGTGAAGAGTATGTTGATAAAAATAAGAGTTTCTTGGAAGAAAAATTTAATATTGTTACAGCATCTTTTTTGCTTGACAATTCTTGATTGATTTGTTATTATAATAGTATAGTTGAAAAGGAGAGGAAACCAATGCTTAATTATACAGAACTATTTGAAAACACTTTTTTATATAAAACATTTGAACCAAATGCTGATATAGACAATCCGTATGCAGAGAAAGAGGTTCGTATTGTTGATATCCTTGATGGGCCTGGCGCTGACCGCCGTGACTACTGCACAGTCGAAGGTATACAAGACTGGGAAGTCGATATGCCCCTTGAGAACTTTTTGAAAAACGCTCGGATTAAAGAGGCTGCATAATGTCACTACTGACGTTTGCTACTGATGAACGTATCGATGTTCTCCGTGAGAAGTTTAACACTCTCACGGAAGGCATGGATAACTGGAAAGACCCGATTGATACAGTCATTCCTGTAAACGAACTGAATGACATGCGTGATGCATGTGCGTGGTTCACTGGTTCTGTTCTCGATGTCGTAGAACAAATTGAGAACGAACCGAAGTTTCGCGTCTATGCAGAGGGTTACTACAATGCAGTCGGAGCGTAATGTAAATCATGAGTCGATAAGGAAAAGTAATCAGTATCAGAAGACATATACTTTTGATAATGGATATGGTGCGTCTGTGATTTGTAATCCTAGTTCGTATGGTAACACTGATGGACTTTTCGAAGTTGCAGTGCTTGACATTAATGGTGAACTGTGTTATGATACACCTATTACTGATGATGTGATTGGTCATTTGACCTTTCAAGAAGTTGTTGATACATTGAAAGAGATTGAGAGTTTAACATGAATATTTTCCATCTGGACAATGACCCTATCAAGGCAGCACAGGCAATGTGCGACAAGCATATCGTCAAGATGATTGTCGAGTATGCACAACTGATGTCAACCGCACACCGTGTGCTTGATGGCGCCTTGTATATCGACAGGACTGCGAATGGTCGCAAAATCAAACGTTGGGCGCATCCTGATTATCATGGTTTTCTCTACAAAGCATCTCATGTCAATCATCCGTCAAACATTTGGGTGCGTGAGTCTGACGAGAACTACTTCTGGTTGTATCGTCACTTCCGTGAGTGCTGCAAAGAGTATACCCGTAGGTATGGAAAATATCACTTGACAGATACTCGTTTATCTGATATACTACTCAACATACCTAAGAAAATCCCCAAAGCGGGATTGACGAAATTCGCACAAGCAATGCCTGACTATTGCAAACGCGAAGACCCTGTAGATGCATATCGTATCTACTATCTAAATGAGAAACGTTCATTTGCTAAATGGACAAATCGTGATGAACCTGATTGGTGGAAGGAGTGTGCATAATGATTGACCGCCGTAAAAAGAAAGTTGCTGAAGACCTGTTCGAAGGTGACTATGATAACCGTGACGTTCTGTATTGGAATGACACAAAAGATTATTTCGATGAGATTGGTGTTACCGATACTTATCAAGAAACAGTAGGATATGATAATGACTGGAATTGATTATAGTTATGACAGTGTGGTAGGCACACTGCGGGAAAATATTGTTCGTCTGTCTTTCATCAAAGTGAAAGATGGTCAGGTTCGCAACATGCGAGCAACTCTGGATAGTAAATTTATCCCCGAAGAAAAAATGCCCAAGACTGATGCAAACGTAAAGACCGAAAAGAACCAGATTGCGGTTCGGGTCTATGATTTAGATATTGAGGATTGGCGTTCTTTTCGTGTAGATTCTTTGCAAACATTCGACACTATATAGTGTATGGCAAAAAGAAAACTCACTGCGGAACAAAAGAAGGCGGCGAGCGAGCGTCTTGCGAAAGCAAGAGCTGTTCGTGGTCATGATGGTCGGATGGGTGTTCACGAAAGTATTCGTGATTATTCCGAAGACCATTATATTCATTGGAAGAAAGTAAAACAATGGATTAAATCCTGTGAGTTGGAACTTAAAGGTCTACGTCATCTCAAGAAATCTACAGCGTGGAGAGAGAGGGCGGAATACAAAGACCTTGAGGTCTATATCTACAACATGAAGAAATATCTTACTACTGGTGTCTGGATGGATTTTCGTTATGGTGAAGACCGTGAGGGTGTAATCAAATATCGTTGTCTTGCAAAGGCATATGATAAAGAAGGTGAAGTGAAACGCACAGTCGGTGTCTGGTATGATGATGTCGGTATGTGGACACAGGAGTTAGAAGAAGAATTTGAAAGTTGATTTAATTATCGGTGGAACGGATTCCAGTGAAGAGGAATCCAACTTCATGAGTAAAAAGAAATTTACTCGTATGGTTGAGGACACCGTGAAAAAGAAGTCCTTGACATATATGGATGCGGTTGTCCACCTATGTGACGACAATCAATTAGAGATTGAAGATGTTAAGAAATATATCGCGACATCTATCAAAGAGAAAATTGAGATGGAAGCAATGAATCTTAATTATCTCGATAAACGGGAAACCTTACCCAATGATTAATTATAAATAAAGGTATTGACAAACTTATTATATTATGATACAATTAATACACACAATACGCAAATATACGGAGAATACATATGTCTTTTGCAAATCTAAAATCTAATCGAACAGACGTTTCCAAACTCGCACAAGCAGCAGCGGAAATCTCTGGTCAAAAACAAACCACCAACAAATATGAAGATACACGTTTCTGGAAACCTACTGTTGATGAAGCAGGGAATGGTTTTGCACAGGTTCGTTTCCTTCCTGCCGCTGAAGGTCAAGAACTTCCGTGGGTTCGTTACTTCGACCACTTCTTCAAAGGCCCGACTGGTCAATGGTATGTTGAGAAGTCCTTGACTACTCTGGGTAACAATGACCCTGTGAGTGAACACAACTCGCGCCTTTGGAACTCTGGTATTGATGAGGACAAAGAGATTGCTCGTAAACAGAAACGCCGTTTGCATTATGTCGCAAACATTCTGGTTGTGAGTGACCCGTCCAATCCGACCAATGAGGGTAAAGTATTCCTCTATGACTTCGGTAAGAAAATCTTTGACAAGATTATGGATGTGATGCAACCACAGTTCCCAGGCGAAGAACCAGTCAACCCGTTTGACTTCTGGACTGGCGCAGACTTCCAGTTGAAGATTCGTAACGTTGCGGGTTATCGTAACTACGACAAGTCGGAGTTCAAATCACCTTCTGCATTGTTTGAATCAGATGAGACCAAACTTGAAGCGACCTACAACCAACTACATGATGTCAGTGAGTTCGCTGACCCCAAGACTTACAAGTCTTATGAAGAGTTGAAGAGTCGTTTGGAAGTTGTTCTGGGTCAGTCAACCGGCGCTGGTTCGACTGTAAAGAATGAGTCTCTCGCACAAACCGCAGAGGCAGTATCACCAAAAGTAGTAGAACCGCAAGTGATTGCGTCTGCGCCTGAACCTGTAGTCACGGAGACTGTAGACGGTGATGAGGATGATACACTATCATACTTCGCGAAACTTGCTGCAGAAGACTAGGATTCATTCTCCTATGGATGATGGGAAGGGGAGACTTCGGTCTCCCTTTTTTATTAGAAAGATGCCGCTTCTCTGTCTAGGTCATCAGTTGCGGGAGTCGGGTCAGTAAAGACTGCGGTATTACTACTCATATTAGTAGTTGTCGGTGCGTTTACAGTGTTTACTGCCATTGCAGCCTTTTTAGCATCATTTGCCTCTTTATTCGCCCGCATTCTTTCAATGTTCGCTTGTCTTATTCTTGCCTGTTCTTGTGTCGCGACAACCCTCTCAACATTTTGTGGCGCAGCGATTGGAGGTTCAGGTTCTTCTTCGCCTGTCTCCCCTTGTTCAGTAGGTAATGTTGTTTCAGCACTACCTTCACCCGTTTTCAATACTTTACTAAATGTTTTCTGGAATGCTTCGATTGGACTATCGCCGCCTGGCAGAACAGCGCCCAATGCTGCAGCACCACCCGCCAAAACTGCTGGCCCAAATAATAGAAGTCGTTTCACATAAACCATCATTGACTTAAACATCTGTGACAGACCAGCACTAAACCCATCCTCAAATCCACTGAATAGATTTTTAAGAACATCATTAAATACACGGGCAACACCCATGAATGTATCTTTAATCATATCAGCAAAACTGAAACCAGATAATGCCGCTTGGACATTCTCAAATCCAAGTTTACCCGCAATAAATCCAATCGCAGATTTTACTAGGTCAAGAGGCATACCAATCAGTCCAGATAGAACACCGCCGATTGCACCAAGAATACCACCTAAAACCCCTTCTTGTTGATACCCTGAAATTGCACCCTTGATACCATCGATAATACTCATTATTAAAGTAAGAGGTGCAAAGATTACTCGACCCAGTGTCTTGAATACTGTAAATATCGGAGACAATGCGCCACGCAATGCACTAAAAGTTTTTCCAATAGTCTGGAAAACTTGAGTGGTAGAATTGACACCACTCTTAATAGTATTACCAATCCCTTTCAGTGCAGAACCAACTTCTTTGAAACTATCAGCGAATACACTTGTAATTGGTTTGAAGAGATTACCAAATTTAAGTATTGACTTGACAAAGTTTGATGTAGTGGTTACTGGTTTACCATCAATACCTAGTCCAAATAATCGAAACATACCACCTTGAATAGTCTTGAAAAACCCCGTGGCACTAACAAACGGACTTCTTACCGCTCTCAAGAATCTTGCGAACTTCGATGCAGATGGGTCTAACTTTCCATTTGGTAACAGACCTATGAGTCTAAACACACCACCTCTAATTTGTCGTGTAAGGTTTGTTATCGCCTTACCAATTCTATTACCAGTCAAATTATCAAAGGTTCTACCAAGTGCAGCAAGGTATTTACCTAGACCTACCGCGATACCTGTTGCAAGACCAGAGATTGCTGCAGTAACAATACCCAGAAAACCTAGAAGACCAAACCCCAATGCATCTTTCGCACCGGCGGCCGCATCACTAAAGTTCTCTTTAGTGGGTTTGGGGCCAGATACCTTCTCTCGTGCTTCTTCGAGTTTGTCGAGTTTACTAGATTTTTGTGCCTGAAAAAATTGTCCAAAAGATTTATTCAGAGTGGCGAGTTGCTCAATCTGTTTTTTATCTCTCTTTTCACTTTCTGCGCCTTCTTCCTGAACCGCTTCGGTGAGGTGTGCTATGGTTACTTCTGCCATTTTTAGAACCCGTTATTATTTTCTTTCATTTTTTCTTCTTGTTCTTTTAACCACTCTTCCAGTAATACTAGATAAATCTCCCTCTCCCACGGCATCATATGTTCAATATCATGTAATGAATAATTAAAATGTTGCATCAGCGCGAAGTTGGTCTTGAAATGATTGACCAAATTATCATGCGAGAGGCATACTAAAAAAAATCTTGAAGACCCTCCAGTGTTACTTTATTCTGATGACCACACTCACAGGTGAACTCAACCTCTTTTCTCATGACGGGAACAGTCTGAAGAAATTTGCCAATCTTTTCGAACTGAGTGTTGGTCATGGATTCAATAAAATCATTCAATTCTTTTTTACTTACTTCATTGGCCAAATGTTTTTCATCATCGGTCAGAATTGCTACAACACAATCTTCTAACATTTGAAATCCAAACTCTGCCTCACTGATACCCTCTTTGAAGTTTTTTACAAAACCATCATAGGTTGGATATCTCATCTCAACATAGATATCATCTGTCAACTGAATCACGGGGTCTACATCGGTCTTCTCAATCTTGACCGTAGTTAAATCAACCAAAACTTCGGTAGACTTATCACAGTCTATTGCATCACACTTCATTATCAGTGTAGATGTCTCACCAACAGACTTACTACGAATTTGAGTGAACATATACTCAACATCAAATGTTGTTAGTTCTGTTGATTTAATATCATCATTCACACATGCGATAACAGTATCCATCATCGCTCTCATTGCCTGTTTTTGGTCTTGCGACTCAAAAGCAGAGAGAAGAACTTTCTCCTCTTTGACCAAGTATGGTCTAAATGTGACAATCTTATCAGTTGATGGAATCACCATCTCGTATTTTAGATTGTCGTTTAGTTTAGGTAACGCCATTATTTACTCCACAATTATAAGAATTTCCTAATCAATTCACCAGCAAGACCTTCGATAAATCCACCGCCGCCGGCATCTCCGCCTTCACTTCTCCAGTTCTTATAAGATAACTGAACGTCTAGTTGAAGGTTCTGGCCATCATCACTCAACTCAATTGCATTCAATGTAGTTGGGTATGCTTTATCTAGTATACAAGTATAAGCAATCTTATCACCTGTAAGTAGATTTAAGTCAATCTCGCCTTGCGCCAAATCAAGAGGCCCAATACGAGGTAAACGATTCGCAATAGAACTTGGTAGTTTACCTGAATCAAAAATCTTTTTCTTTTTCAATGGAAATGCGACACCCTTTTTTATCTGTTGAATCACGACAGGGTGTGTATAGTCATTGTAGTATCCTACTTCTAGTGTCTCTTGATTTACTGCAAGATTTTGCCATGCCTCAAAGTATGTTCTGACTTTATAGTCATTCATGACATGAAAGGATAGAGATATATCATCCACTGCATATCCATATGCAACTTTGGTTGTCTGTAAACCAATCTGTTTCTCTGTAGAGAGGACTTGTCTGCCAGGCATTGATGCGGCTCTACACAACAAATTCATCTCTCTTGCTTCACCAGAGATAGGCGGAAGGAAAATCTTATAAAGATTTCCCATTGCAAAACCACCAGCTTTACCTACCTGTGATTTGAAATCATCGATACGAGTTGTCATTAACCTTTACCTATCATCTGTCTTGAATCGTAGAATACTTTTTGTGAGTTTGACTTACGGAAGTCTGCGGTTGGAAGAAAGGTTGCAATCTCCCATTCGGGTGCAGGGACTTCTGCAAATTTACTCGAAACGTGTTTATTCAAGTAGTGTTTGAAACATGGTTTATAATATCTCAGCTTTGAAATACTTTGTAATTTACTATATGTTATTGCGAACTTTGCATCATCAGATGTCTTACTAGTCGCGGTTTCCATTAATGAGTCTAACATCTTTGCACGAAGAATTGGTGGGAGATAATGAAGGTTCAATCCATAGAATCCACCTTCCGCAGGCCCGACTACGACAACCAATGGAAATACATCATAATATGGTAGTTTGTCTTTGGTCTTCGGGTCATAGAAGAACATCTGCATCGAACCGACCACGCCACGTTGCGCTCTTCGTTTGAGCGGTTCTTCTTTCATCAACTCATTACGGTTGATTGAACGAAGATTCGATGCTTTCTTCCGAAACCAATCACGACTTTCTTTGGTGCGTGGCGTCACCCCAGCGCGGAATGCCTGTAGTTCCAGTCTGTTGAAGATATTACTCATGTTTCTATTTATACTTATTTTTTACGTTTTTGGAAAGGTTTTAATGGTTTTGTTGATTTGGGAATAAGACTCTTCAATGGTTCGTTCTTCTCCGTCCATATCTGGAAGTGCCAACCTCTATCTTTTGCGAACTCATTTGCTGCTTGCCATTTGTTCATGTTCTTGACATAAGTAAAACTTTCACTCAAAAACCTTTTTGTTCTCCTTGAACCTGTAGGGGGTTGAGTCTGTGCATCTGGTTTTATCTCAATCAGATAGGTCTTTCCATTGTCCATCTTGAGTTTTAGGTCTACAAAGTAACGATGCCACCTCTTATCGACTTCATATAAGTATTGTATTACAACTTCTTCGGATGACCATTCAACCACACTAGGATTATCATCACACCACTTGAATGCATGTTTCTCCCATAGGGAACGGTAGACCACATTGGTGTGGTCACCTTTATATTTCGTTGGGTTTTTTACCCGATATCTACCAGAATATGCCATATAAATAAAAAAATGATTAGAGGAATATCTCAAACAGTTCTAGACAAGTATGGTGCGTATACAGATTCTCATAAGTTATATATGCCTTATATAGGAGAAGGTTTTACCCAAGAGAGAAACTTATCAGATGATACTAAAGTATGGCGACACAAGGCAGACAGAATACTACAATTATATGGAAGTAGTATATTCGATAGGGGTGGTGAAGAACTGATAATTGTTGAGGGTGAAATTGAAGTTCTCGTTGTTGCAGAAGCGTTTCTTAGAACAACCAATATGATTCCACCAATTGTAGGAACAACATGTCATAGTAATTTTCCTATTATGATGTTAGAAGAATCACTAGATTATATTAAATCATTTGATAAAATCATTACTGCGTTTGATAATGACTTTACTGGATATAGGCAGACAAATTGGATTTTGGAAACTGTGGGTGATAAATCATTTACCTTTGATATAAAAAACTGTAATGATAATTATGAATTAATAGAGGAAATCGGATATGACCGATACGTTCATGAATTTCGCAATCGAACAAAAAGAACTGGCCAAAAACAAAAGATATCAGGTTGGCGCATATCTCACTAATGGTGTCTCTTCACACAATACACACCTAACTGAAAGAGAACATCCTGATACGACACAACACGCAGAAGCTAGAATAATATCCGAATCAGCCAGATTAGGTATTGCGACACAGGGACATAAGATTTATATAACCCTTTCTCCGTGTGTGTCTTGTGCGAAATTGATAATTCAGTCAGGAATAACTCATGTCTATTATCAAGAGTTAGATAAGAAACAAGAATTTGCGTTAGAATTGTTGGAGTCTGCGGGTATATATTACGAAAAATCTTATAAATAGAAACAGTTATAACCTATTTATCGGAATCGTAGACAATGACTCAAGGCGTAGATGAAGCAAGAAAAAGAGTAGATTTAGAGTATCCTCTAAACAATCCAGATGACTATAAGGGTAGACTTGTATTCACTGTTCTTGAAGAACCACAAACAGACCTCGGAAACTTAGCAGATACCGTCACGGAACTAGGTGAAGGTGCTTTGTCATTCTTGAGTCTATCAAAGGAAGAACAACAGAAAGCAGCGGATGAGGCATCTGGTAAACTGAAAAACTTTCCAATCACAGGGCCAGCACAACCACAATTAACAAATAGACAAGTATCAATTTATCTTCCTGTAGGACTTGCATTCCGTGATAATGTTGCGTATGATAACATGGACTTGGGCGGAATGGGTGCAGCTGCAGAGAGAGGTTTACAGAGCGGAACGGGTGCAATATCCGAAATGATTGATGCGGGTATGAAAACCTTATCTTCTGGTCTTACTGGTTCGGGTGGTTCGGATATGGCAAAACTAGGTGCAGTAAAACTTGCATCAAAAGGGCCAGACGAACTAGCTGGTGCATTTAAGTCTGCGGGTCGAGTTACCACAAATCCAAACACTCGTGTTCTATTCAAACAAGTGGGTCTGCGTGACTTTTCATTCACATTCAAATTCATTCCTACATCTGCAAAAGAAGCAGAGGAATGTAAAGAAATCGTAAAGTTCTTCCGAACTGAACTCTATCCTGAAGATATTACTCTTGATGTTGGCGCATCAAAAATATCAGTTGGATATAAGTTCCCTAACAGATTTCAGATTGATGTTTTGTATGACGGTGACTTTGTTGCTAATAAAATCAAACCAGTCTATCTGCGTGATGTCACAACAAACTATAACACAACAGCGATGTCATTTCACGAGGATGGTAACTTTACCGATATTGAAATGACACTATCATTCCAAGAGTCAAGAACATTGAGTAGAACTGATGTAGAAGAAGGTGGATTCTAATGACTACCAAATATTTCGAAAACTTTCAATACATAGGTTACAAATTCGGTAACGGCGAAGACCCCGTTCTTTTCAAAAATCTATCTCAATATGTGGATATGATTGATGACCTAAAGAACAACACTTCTTTCTATAACAAGTATACAATTCAGGCAGGAGAACGTCCTGATACACTCTCATACAAATTATATGGAACTACTGATTATTACTGGACATTCTATC
>VMHT01133018.1_pt1 | contig 24311 bp, 25 predicted proteins | sample 4693611 | NCBI WGS metagenome assembly VMHT01 (sample SAMN12280063, study PRJNA550983) | marine metagenome | isolation source: seawater sampled from same location over 5 years 0.02-0.2 micron viral filtrate | place: USA: collected off the coast of southern California halfway between the port... ...
AAACATTAAACCGGTACCATAATCCCCAGCTTGATAAATGTCATAAGAGAGAACAGTAAACATAGACAGAAGGCCACTTGCTGAAATGGCAAATGTAGCTTTTGTAATAATTAATGAAAGAATCTCTTTTTTTGATGATGCATATTTTACGCCATCTTTATAACTAATTTCTTCTCTTTGAGTTTCTTCAATAGATGCTTCGCTCAAGTTTTTTTTGATTGAAAAGACAATTAAAGCTGATATTAAAAAACTTAAAAAATCAATAGTAAATAACATATTTCTACTTATTACAGTTGTTAAGTAGCCACCTAACCCTGCTCCTAATCCTGCCATTATTCCCCAGCTAGAAAAAAATATTACATTTGCTTCAGCTAGATTTTCTTTTTTTACAACATTAGGAAGCGCAGCATCTGAAGCTGGCATATATGAAAATCCAACAACAGAGAGCATACCAAATGAAAATAATATAAATACAACATTTTCAGTTGTTACCGCATAAAGTATTAATAGCACCACAAATCCAGATAGAAACTCTGAGATTGCCAATACTTTCTTTCTATCAAACCTGTCAGCTAAGTACCCTCCAAAACTTCCTAAAAGAAATAATGGTGCACTTTGAACAACTAAAACTAAAGATGTAATAAAAGGGTTATCCGTTAAACCGTAAATTATTCCAAGTAAAGGTACTGTGAGGAGCCAATCGCCACCTAGGGTTATTAATCTTGCGGCAAAAAGTTTTTGGAAATCTTTGTTTTTAGTAATTAAAGTAATATATTTTTGCAAATTTTCCATTAGTCATACAACTGTAACTGAATTGAGAAATAACTACTATACTCTGACAATAATGAAAACAGTACTTATAACAGGTGGGACTAGAGGCATCGGCCTTTCAACTGCAATAAAATTTAAACAAAAAAATTGGGCGGTATATATAACTTCCAGAAAACAGGAAAATTTAGATTCAGTTTTAGCAGATAATCCAGAGTTAAAAGGCTTTGTCGCTAGAGCAGATGACCTTGCAGCCGCATCAGAAACATGTATGAAGATCAAAGATGAAACTGGTTCTATAGATGTTCTAATAAATAATGCTGGAACTAACCCCTCCGGTGGAAGTTTAATGGACGTCGAACTTTCGGCTGTTCAAAAAACATGGGATGTAAATTTGATGGGTCCTTTAATGTGGACTAGGGAAGCGGTAAAAGCCGGTCTTTCTGAATCAGTTTTAAATGTTTGCTCTGTTGGAGGAATAAGACCATCTCAATACATGGGAGCTTATAATATTTCAAAAGCAGGTTTAATTTACATGACGAGACAGTTAGCAATGGAACTTGCTCCCGATATCCGTGTAAATGGCATTGCTCCTGCAATAGTTAAAACTAAATTATCAGAGATGCTTTGGGTAAACGATGAAAAAGGAAGTGCTGATTTACATGCATTGAAAAAACTAGGCGAACCTGAAGATATAGCTAGCCTTATTTATTTTTTATCTGGTGAAGACGCATCATGGATCACAGGGGAAGTTGTAACAATTGATGGCGGGTTTTTACTTTAGCCTATAAAGTATTTAGCCAATTCGTTGTATATTGGTATTCCAAAAATTATATTGAATGGAAATGTAATACCTAAGCTCAACCCTAAGTATATTGCAGGATTAGCGTTTGGAATTGCATCTTTTACAACAGCGGGTACTGCTATATAGCTTGCACTTGCTGCTAGCACCATTAATAAAGTTGCATTCCCTGGACTTAACAAGAAATACATTGAAGCAATTAGTGCAAAAGCAGAGCTAATGATTGGAGTAATTAAAGCAAAGAGTATTAAGTTTAGACTTCTACCTTTTAATTCACCGATTCTTTTAGCAACCCTTGTGCCCATTACAAAAAGGAATAACAAAAGAATATAATCAAACAAACTTTCAGTTATTAAATTAATTTGAGAATATTTAGAGAAATTAAATATATAACTAATCACTAATGAGCTAATTAAGACTATATTGGGTATCTCCAAAAAGGCTGATTTAATAGTTTGTAAATTACCAACTCCATCCTTGGTTTTTCTTGTAAATAAAAACAATGCCATAAAAATCGCTGGAAACTCCATAACAACCAATACGGCAGACATATAATCATCAAATTGCTGTGAAGTATTTGATAAAAAATTAATTGCAGTAACGAAAGTTACAGCACTGACAGAACCATAGGTTCCAGCAAGAGCAGATGCATCTTCAATATTTAGTATGTTTCTGAGATAGGTGTATGAAATCAATGGAATTAAAACTGCTAAAAATATTCCTATTGATAATACATGTACTACCTCATCAATAAAGCCTGTTATTTCTAGACTAATTCCACCTTTTAAACCTAAAGAGAGTAGTAGATAATACCCAAGGTATTTTGAAAGTATGTCGGGAAATAATTTTTTTGTCAATGATCCAAATAAAATACCTCCCAAAAAAAGAAGAAGTGCTGGATTTAGTATGGCATTCATGTATAAGTAGAAATAATAGTGCTTAATTTTACTTTTTTATGCGTTTAATCAAATATAAATTATTTAATTTTTCTTATTAATTCTTCGACCCGATTGATGTCAACTTTTTTAGAAACATCATTATTATGTTTAAAGCTGGTTCCCACAATTAAAATATCTGCTAAATTTTCGTATGCAGAAATATTAGTTGAATTGACACCAGAACCTATAGCTAATTTACCTTCGGGTACTATTGTTCTTACTTTTTGAAGATCTTCTAAATTAATTTCATGTCCCGTACCATCTCCAGTTACTATAACTACATCAGCACCAGCTCTCTCTATTAGTTCTGCGGCATGATTCTCAATTTTTGAACCCTGAGGAGGTACTGCGTGCTTGACAAATACATCAGCATAAATTTCGATGTAGTTACTTAACGATGATTTAAATTGGTTAATTTCGTGAGATCTACCTTCAATAATGCCTTGGTCTGTAAACATTGTATTATTTAAAACATTTATTCTTACAAAATGAGATTTTGTAGCTTCAGCAATGGAAAGCGCAGCAATACCATCATTTCTTAAAACATTAATACCGACTTTAATATCTCTGTCTATAGTTAAATTTTCAACAACTGTTGTGAAATTAGCTAAGGTTCTTTTGGATATATTATCTTTTACAAAGGGAGTATCTCCAAAATTTTCGATAATAATTCCATCAACACCACCAAAGAGTAAACTATTCACATCCTCTTGAGCTGAGTCTATAATTTCATCTAAAGATAACCTGTTTGATGGTGACCCCGGAAGGCTCTGAAGATGGACTACTCCGTAAACTAACATTATATTTTCACGTGTTTGTATTTCATGAACTTTGAAGCAAAATCACCTTCAATGGTTAGAGTGGGAGAGAAGTTTTTAGAAATTCTTCCTGTTACAACCCTACACCAATCACCCGCACTTCCTTTAATACTGTTTTCACTATTTTCATCTCCAAATTGCCAAGCTTTATATTCAGGTCCAATTAGTTCAACTCTAATATTTTCAAATTTACCTTTATTTAATTTTGTAGTGTGTTCTGCATTCAGCCATCCATATAATGCTACATGCTCAACTCTAATTGTATCTTCATACTCTTTATTCATACATTCATATACATCTAAGCTATGCGCCCAAGTTTCAGCCAATTTTGTAACTGCAAAAGTTTTACAATCAATTTCATTTTTCCACCACACTATTTTTTTACCTGGTGAAGCCTTTGCAAGAGTTTCAATAACAGCCGCTCTAGACATTCTCCACCATTCGATTACATCTTGTGGTCTCATGTCCTTACCTTTAAGGATTGCCTGTTTTTCAAATTTTTCTAAACCTTTAGGTCCACGATATTTATTAAATTCCGTACCTTTTTTCTTCAAGGTGTTATGTGCTAAATCCTCTAATGCAGCAAGGTAGCTTACATGAGCTGTAATGTCCCAATTTTTAAATGATGTTTTTGAATTCCAATTTCTTACAGGGATACTTTGCAAGTATTGATCCAGTAACTGTTGTTCAGCAACGAGGTTACTTAGTATTTCTTGCATAATGATAAGTTTACTTGTGAAAACTATTAACTCCAATGGCAAATCTTATTAAAAAAAACTTTTTTTATATATATATCAGCCTTAATATAATTTTATGAAAAAAATATTGAAATTTGTGACATTATTAGCAGGATTAAGATTTCTTGTAAAAATATTGTCTGAAAATGTGGATATAAAAGTACAAATTGAGAAGTTAAGAGACGAACTTGCAACTCTTGAAACTGAAGATTTAGAAAACAAGTTAAAAGCATTTTTTAAAAAATATGATCCAAATTCCAATAATCATGAAGAGCAAGAAGAATTATAATTCTTTAGTATTTTGTTATGTGGAGAATTCTTGGTAAGGTAGCACACCTGTGGCCAAAAAATTTATATCGTATAATTTCAAAAATTCATTCAAAAATAATAAAATTTAATCATACAAAAGCTGGTGAGTATATTCTCGGAGATCACATTCTTCTTCTTGAAACCATAGGAAATAAATCACAAAAATTAAGAAAAACCCCCTTAACTTATGCAGAACATAATGATTCGTATATCGTTGCTGCATCTTTTAGTGGTAATAAGAATACCCCTGATTGGTATTTTAATTTATTCACTTCAACTCCTTATATAATTGTTGAAAATTCTAGGTTTCAAGTTATTGTTGAAGAAATTGAATTAGATAATAAAGAATTTTATTGGTCTTTATTGGATCAGGTTTATCCAACTTTCAAAACCTATAGAGAGAGAGCAGATAGGGATATTCCACTCATAAAATTTATTAAAGCTTAGGGGAGATAGAGGGCCCTTTTCTTACAATGGTATTCCAGAGTGTGTTGTAGTGGTCAAAGTCTTCTTTATTCACATGAGGTAATACAAAATGTTCCCAAGCCGACTTCAATGGATCATCAGAATTTTTATATACATTCAAACCAACAGGAATCCTTTCAACGATTGTTCGAAGGCTCATGGGGGTCTCGACATTAACGCTTATATCATCAGAGACAAATGAATTATTAATTTCTATCGCAAGTTTTATTATTAGCTCTACGTATTCTTTCTGAAGCTTTGGATAGCGTAATGAAAAAATAGATTCAAGTTGTTCTTTGTTTGGAAATGGCTTGTCCCATATGACCCACCTATCAGCAAAAGCTTTGTTTAGTGATTGTGTACCAGCATAATCTCTTAAGCTAGTTGGGTTCATGGTACCAAATATGAATGTATCGTCTCTAAGTTCCATGACCTCACCGTTAGGAAGCTCTAATTTTTTATGTCTGTCTAATAATGAATGTAAGGCAAATAAGACCTCTGGTCCTGCAGCATTTAATTCTGATAAATTCACAATTGCAGGTCCACGTAGTGCTCTTGTCAGCTCTCCATCTTGCCATCTGCTTTCAGTTCCACCTTTACCATCTCCATATAACTGAACAGAACCAAGCAAAGTCACATCCCTAACTTCTCCAGAGAGAGGTATTCTGTAATATGGAAATTTTAATTTTGCAGCAAACTGCTCAATATCATGATCCTTACCTGTTCCCATATGCCCCTTTAGAGCCACATGAATAGGTATATCATTTTTAAATGCATTTATTTTAGAATCAATTAGTTGAGCAAGTCGATACTGAATACCCAAATCAACATAATATTTGTCAATTATTGGAATTCTATTTTTTCTTGACTCATAATCAGAAACTGACTTTGGTAGATTACATTCATTTAGTTCTACAACCCCTGTTTTATTATCAGGATTTTTAAATTGTTGCAATGCCATTATGCTGCTCCGATAGTTGTTTTAATATTTTTAATAAGTATATCCTTTGTTATGTTTACTATGGAATAAATTAACTGCTCTGGATGTTGAACTTGTACATTGTTTTCATATTCTTTCCAAGATCCACGATTTCCTATACCCACACCTAACACCTCTATTTTATTTTTCTTTGCAAAATTTATACTGTTCTTTAATTCAGGTAAAGAACCACGCGTCATGCCATCTGACAACACAACAAGTAGTTTTGTATTTGATGGGTGGTTAAGCAACCTCTTTGAAGCATGCATAATGTTAACTTCATCAACGTTAGTTCCTTTTTCAAACATACTAAGTGGAGGAATTAAATTTTCATCTAATTTTGAATCAATTGACGATCTTAGATTTCTTGAAAATTCTATTAGTCCAATAAATTTTTCATAATTGTCTCTCCATGAATCATTAAATTCTTTTACAAAGTAATGATTAGTAGTATTAAATATTTCTTGAGCTGATGATCCATATGTTGTATTTAACATTGATGAGATAGCAAATTTACGTTTTGTGTATTCAGAATCTGTTTCTTTATAATCAGCGGCAAAACCTCGATTAAATATAGAAACTTCAAAATCAATATCTAATTCAAAACATATTTGAGCTAAATAACTTGCACCGATTAAAGCTGCAGATAAAGACCATGGCTTAGGTTCTGTTTTTGTTTTCTCAATCATAGATCCACTTCCATCAATCAGAAGAGATAACGCGTAAGATTTGTTAGATAAACGTTGCTTTTGCTCAAACATTCTTTCATATCTTCCTGATGCAAGCATAATTGGAACATGTGGAGATAGGTCCCCTTGATCATATCCACTAATTCTTTGGCGTTTTTGGTTATGTATAAAATAAGGCTTTATTTTATTAGTAACTTTAAATATGGGTAAATTCCATTGTTGAAGTAGATTTTCATAAGTTATAAAACCATTGCTATACAAATGTTTAAAGTTCTCTGGAAGTTTTGAAGAAACTATTTTTGAGGTATAGCCAGAAGGAAAGTAAATATTATTTGAAGCACCGACCTTAGATATATGATCGTCCATTAAATTTAATTTCTCGTCTTTTTTTGTATCTACTTCTTTACCTATAAATTTCTGTAGGGTATTGCCAGTTGTTAAGTTGTTTGATGACGGAATTAATACCTTGCTTAAATCATTAATAACACTTTCATCTAATGACTGAGATATTTCCTTTTGTTCCCCTAGGTTATATTTATCTAAATCAGGAAGTATATTGTATCTTCTACATATATCAACCATTTGTACTGTAGCTTCTAAAACTTCTGATATATTCACATCTTTATAATTGAGAGGTTTCAATAAGTGGAGTGATTCATTTAAAGATTCCGTTACATTTTTCTTAAAATCTTTATATTCAGGATTTATGTAAAGAGTTATAGAATGAAATAAAAGTGATAAAAATTGGCTAAATGGAGTTAAAGTTTTAGTTTTATAAAAGGATTCTTTGTAAATATCTTTGAGTATAGAATTAAGACCTCCGTATTCTTTTACAAACACTTTCTCTTCTATTGAGTGAATTAAGATATCAAAAATATACTTACCAAAAGGACCAGTCAAAATTTCTAATACATCCGAAATATTGTCAACATCATCAAAATCCTCATCAAAATGTTCACTAATTAGTGACATATCTACTTTGTAGTTAGACATTGAGTGGATAGCTTCATGAACAACAGTTCCGATTAAGACTTCATCTTTATTAAGAGTAGATTGAGAGATCGTACCAATAAGTACAGATGGATTTATTACAATATCATCTACATTATTAGATTTAGATCTACCGTATCTAATTGTAATATTTTCATTTCCCATTTGAGACTGAAGCAATCTGGTAATAGCAGGACGTATTTTTTCAAAGTCTTCAACTATTTGTGATTCAATATTTTTTTTCTTAGAATTCATTTATTAATCATTATCATTAAAAGTAATACTATAAGTATAAGGATATAAAATTTATGAATGAAAAAAGTAAGAAGTCTGTTTTAATCTCAGGCGGTGCTGGGAAAATGGGAAAACTTATTATTGATTACTTAAGTTCACAAGATAATTATGAAATTATCGGCATATTTGATCCAGGATATAAATCAGATGATTACCCATCTATAACAACTTTTGATGACATAAATCCTGATTACATTTTAGAATTTTCACCGGCTTCAGCAATAAATGAAAATATACAAAAATGGATTAAATTAACATCAAATCTTATAATTGGTTCTTCCGGAATTTCAAACGAATCAATTAATCTATTAAAAACACTTGATCACAATAGAAAAGTTGTTGTAGTTCCCAATTTTTCTATTGGGGCAGCTTATCAAAAATTATTATCAATTACACTCACTAAAGATTTTGATAATGTTCATATTATTGAAAAACATCATAAAAATAAACAGGATGCACCATCAGGTACATCATCAGATCTTGCATCAAGCCTTTTTGATGTTACTTCAAGCAAGTTAGATAATCATGATGGAGAAAATAATATTATCAACGGTATAAATATCTATTCTGAAAGGGGAGAGGAGTTTCTTGCTGAACAGATTGTTAATTTCAAATCAAAACATGAAACTTTTTCATTAGAGCATATTGTAAATGATAGGTCGGCTTATCTTTATGGAGTATCTTTAGTATTTGATGAAATTGAAAACTTATCTAACTTCACTCTTGGTTTGGAAACAATTCTTGCTAAAAAGATTAGTATTTTGTCATGAAGGATTTTGGACAGTTACTTACTGCAGTAGTTACACCTTTTGATAAAAATGGGGTAATAAGTACAGATACTTTCTGGAGACTTTGTAAAAAACTTGTACATGAAAAATCTGATGGACTAGTTTTAAGTGGGACCACAGGAGAATCACCTAACCTCTCAATGGATGATAGGGAGATACTTTATAGCACTGCATTAGATTCAGTTGGTAGTGACGCATCAATAATTGCTGGAACTGGTACATATTCAACTAAAGAAACTATAGAGATAACAAGAATGGCTTCTAGTTTAGGAGTAGATGGAATAATGATTGTAACTCCTTATTATTCAAAACCATCACAATATGGCATTATGAAACATTTCGAAGAAGTTTCAAAAGTTACCGATTTACCGATAATGGCTTACAACATACCAGGAAGAACATCTAAATTAATTGAGTTAACCACTCTTGAAAAATTAGTAGATGACATTGGCATACACTCAATTAAAGATGCGGTGGGGGATTTACAATTCAGTAGTGAAGAGATAAGTTTACTTAAAGATAAATGTCATATTTACTGCGGAAATGATAATGAGACAATTGAGTTTATGAAGATGGGAGCAAAAGGTGTAGTTTCTGTTGCATCACATATTGTTGGTAAGCATATAAGTAAACTTATTTCTTATGTATTAGATAACAACATTTCTAATGCTGAAGATATTCATTCAAATTTATTAGACTTATTTTCTGCTCTTTTTCAAGAACCTAGTCCAGGACCTGTAAAGCATCTCCTAACAGAAACCTGGGAAGATGTCGGTATACCACTTCTTCCAATAACACCTATAAGTACTGAATTTAGTACTGAATTATCTTCAATTTTTAAAAAAATTTAAATAAACATTAATAAATATTCAAATAATTTATGATATAATACATCGTGGCTGTAAAGACATCCACTCGCAAAAGGGTGAATGGGCGTAAGCGGGTGTCTAAACAAAACAATTTAATAAATGTAGACAGGGCAGTAAACACTTTAAAATCTACAACTTCTAAAACTGTAAACGGTTTTATTACGTCCTATCAAGCTGTCTCAGTTTTCATGTTTACATTCGGAACTCTAATTGCACTTTCAATTTTTCAAAAAGGTGGACCTGTTGGTGATGTAATCTATAAAGCTCTTGAGTGGTGTTTCGGATATGGAGTATTTGCAATGCCAGTCTTTTTCTTTTATGGAACTGCAATTCTCATTCGTGACAAAGATACAGTTAAGTCACAAAAGGTTTTGGCTGGAACCTTTTATGTACAGATTATCTCTTCTGCAGCGTTTCATTCATTAATCCATACAGAACCTTTATCAATCAGTGCAGGATCAGATCTACTTTCAAGATCTGGAGGTCATATTTCAGCTTTTCTTGTCCACCCATTGACCAACAGTTTGGGCATACAAATGACTCATACAATCTTGTTAGTTGGATTAGTAATAGCAGTTTTATATATGACTGATATTGAATTAAAAGATTTAGTAGGAGGAGTTCAGGCAATTCTTAAATATATTTACAAATTTATATTTGCCTTCATACAAGCAAGGAAAGAGGCTAACAGTATTCAGTTTGATGAATTATACGAAGAACCTTCAGCCAGTAAAACCGAAGTAATTAAATCAACAATTTCAAAAACTGTAAAAAAAGAAGACAACATTTCAGATTTCACAGATTTTAAACAGAAAAAAATTAAACCACAAAGCACGAAAAAGAAAACTAAACAACTATCAAATTCCAAAGAGTACAAATTACCTCCAGTCAGTTTGCTCAAAAAAGGGTCCGCAGTTTCAACATCGAAAAAATTACTTCAGGAAACTGCTAAAGACTTAACTCAACTATTAAAAGAACATGGAGTTGAAGCAGAACTTACAAATGTTGTTCCTGGTCCTACAGTTACAAGATATGAGATTGAATTAGCACCTGGAGTAAAGGTTTCAAAAGTAACATCGTTATCTCATGATATTGCTTACGCATTAGCAACTCCCGACGTCAGGTTACTCGCTCCAATTCCTGGAAGAAGTGCAATTGGAATTGAAATTCCAAATCGCCAAAGGAAACTGGTCTCTTTAGGTGATGTGTTGTCATCAAAGGAAGCTGCTGAAGCAAAACATCCTTTAAATGTAGGTTTAGGTTTAGATATAGCTGGTAAAGCTAGATTGCTTAATTTAGCAGAACTTCCACATGTATTAATTGCAGGTCAAACAGGTGCAGGTAAATCATCTTCTATTAACTCAATTGTTACTTCACTACTTGTAAGAACTAATCCTGATGAAGTAAAAATGGTCATGGTAGATCCAAAGAGAGTAGAGTTAGGTCAATACAATAATGTTCCCCATCTTCTAACAAAAGTTATTACAAATCCAAAGAAAGCAGTAGACGCATTAGGCTGGGCAGTATCTGAAATGGATAGGCGTTATGATCTATTAGCAGATAGTCAAGTTAGAGATATAAATGGTTATCACGAAAAATACGATGCAGGTTTACTTGATGAAGATAAATTTGATCGATTTCCTTATATCGTAGTTTTCATTGACGAGTTAAATGACTTGATGATGGTTGCAGGTAGAGAAGTAGAATCTGCTATTGTACGATTAGCACAAATGGCCAGAGCAATAGGAATTCACCTAGTTGTTGCTACTCAAAGACCTTCTGTAGATGTTATTACAGGTGTAATGAAAGCAAATATTCCTTCTAGGCTTGCATTTTCTGTAGCATCAACAACTGACTCTAGAGTTATATTAGATCAATCAGGTGCTGAAAAACTCATTGGACTGGGTGACATGTTAGTTGTTACTGCTTCAAATCCACGACTTGAAAGAATACAAGGAGGATGGGTTACTGAATCAGAAATAAAAGATGTTGTCTCCTGGGTAAAAGACCAAAAAGAAGCCGTTTACAACCCTGCTGTTATAGAAGAACAAAAGAAAACACAATCTTCTACTACTGAAGATTTTGGTGAGGATGAAGAACTGTTAAACACTGCTAAAGAATTAGTAATACGTTCTCAATTGGGATCTACTTCAATGCTTCAAAGAAAATTAAGAGTAGGATTTGCTAGAGCTGGAAGATTAATGGATATTCTAGAAGCACAAGGAATCGTCGGCCCCTCTGAAGGTTCAAAAGCTAGAGAAGTGCTAATTACAGTTGAAGAGTTTGAGACAAATAATTTACCAAGTATTTCTGAAGGTGTAGAAGAAGTTACAACTGAAGATAATGAACCCCAAGAAGAACCTTCGGAAGATGATTCTTGGTTTGAATAAACTAGACTTTTATTTCTCTTCCCTTAATAATTCTTCTTCTAATAGATGCTGAGATAGTATCAACTATCAGAACCATTAAAATTGTAACTACTAGCACAGTTCCTGCTCTTGGAAAATCTCTAAACCTTAGTTGATTAATTAACTCAGCGCCTACACCACCAGCTCCAACAACTCCTAAAACAGCTGAAGCTCTTAAATTTATTTCAAACCTATATAGCCAATAAGAAGTTATTGTTGGCATAACTTGAGGAACAACACCAAAGAAAAGTTCATTTAGTTTAGAACCACCTGAAGATTTTATTGATTCCAGAGGACCTTCATCAATACCTTCTATAACTTCTGAAGAAAGTTTACCAAGGGTACCAATAGAATGGATTCCTACAGCCAAAGTACCCGTAAGGGGGCCTAAACCAGTAATTGGAAGTAACACAAAAGCAAGAATCAGCTCTGGAAAAGCTCTAATTATATTTAATACTTGCTTAGTTATCCTACTAAGGGAATTTAATGAAACATTATTTGCAGCAAAAAACGATACAGGAAAGCTAAAAATTGCACCTATAACAGTTCCTGCCCATGCAATAAAAAGTGATTCTGCAACTTTTGGTACAATTCTATCGATAGCTTCTTGGGATAAGTCCAAGGGGAACATTGCAGAAATTAATATCCATATTTTACCTGGGGCTGAAAATATTCTGTCTGGTGTTATTTCAAGCCCAGATGCAGACCAAATTGAACCAACAACAATTAACACCGTAATAAGGTACTTTAAAATTTTTTGATTTAGTGGTTGATTTGGTATGTTCATAATATTTTTCTTCTTAGCCACACACTAAATTGTTCAATAGCAATTACTGCTAAAAGTATTAAAACAATAATTGGGGAAATCCTATCAAATCTTAGGAATATTCTTTGTGTTTCAATTATTCTTCCTACACCACCAGCTCCAACTAGTCCTAAAATAACTGAAGCTCTAATACAGAGTTCAAATATATATAAAAAGTAAGCAGTAAAATTTGGAAGTATCTGAGGTAATGCTGATGTAAAAACTGCCTGATTATGTTTGGCACCGCTAGCTTTAGCAGCTTCTAATGGTCCCAGGTCAATACTGTCAATAGTTTCTGAAAGTAATTTTCCCATAATAGCCATTGAAAACATCACTAAAGCCAAAACTCCAGCAAAAGGACCTAAACCTACTGCTACAGTGAACAACATTGCCCAAAATAGATCAGGTATAGTTCTAATAAAATTAAGAAAAGACTTATAAATTATGTAAGTGGTAGTTGTTTGATTTGTTGCTTTTGAAGCGTAAAAAGAAAGTGGAAGAGCTATAAAACAACCTAGGATACTTGCCAATATTGCAATTTGTATTGTTTCTAATAAAGCTTGAGATGCATTTTCAAATGCCCATTCCCATTTTGGATCAAACAAAGTATCAGTCACAAGCCTTCTATTAGACCAGTTTCTTTTAAAATCTTCTAAATTAAAACCAACTTGAAAAAATGAGTAAATACTAAATATAATCGCAAAAGGATAGCCAGTAATAGTTAATAAAGAAGGTAAAGGCTTCTTAGGTACTTTAATCGTCTTCTCCTAGTAAATCCGATGATTTTATTGCTCTGCCGTAAATATTTTCAAAATCCTGATCACTTACATCATTAACTTTACCATCATAAACAAGTTCGCCATCTTTTAACCCAATCAACCTTTCACCGAACTCCTTTGCAAGATCTAGAAAGTGAAGATTAACAATTGTTGTTATTCCAAGTTCTTGATTAATTTGTTTTAAATATTTCATTACAACCCTTGAGGTTATTGGATCTAATGATGCCACTGGTTCATCCGCTAACATTACTTTTGGTTTTTGTGCAAGTGCTCTTGCAATACCAACCCTTTGTTGCTGGCCACCTGATAAATTTGAACCTCGTACATAAGCTTTTTCAAGAATCTCAACTTTATTCAAAGATTCAAAAGCAATATCTTTATCTTCTTTGGGCCATAATCCAAAAATAGAACGTAAAGTAGAAACCTGGCTTAATCTTCCTGTTAGTACATTTTTTAATACTGATGATCGATTTACTAAATTGAATGTTTGAAAAATCATTCCGATATCTGAACGTATATCTTTTAATTCTTTTTTAGAGGCATTGGTAACATTTCTTGAGTCAACAATTACGTCACCTTCGGTAGGATCAACAAGATTGTTTATTGTTCTCAAAAGAGTTGATTTACCTGCACCTGACATACCTACGATTATGACAAAATCTCCTTCAGGAATTTCTAATGAGACATTTTTAAGAGCTTTAACTCCACCTTGATAAGTTACACTTACATTTTTAAATTCAATCATATTTTCCAAAAAAAAACTAGGGCAGTATTAACCACCCTAGTTTTATATTAATTAATTGTCGTAAAGTCCAAATTCCTCTGCTGCTTCTCTCACAACATCGAATTCTGAGTTAACTGCAGGAACTAAATCTGTCCAACCATAAATTTCATCCATAATAGCTTGACCTTCTTCAGTCGCTATATATTCAGATAAAATTTGATAAATTTTTTCTTTTATTTCTTGTGGTAAATCAGTTCTTACTGCAATAACATCGTTTGGAATTTCTTCAGTTATCCCAAAAGCAATAACTTTTTCACCAACATCTGCATTGGTTTTTCTTAATGTTCTTCTTGCGTCATCATAAGTCACACCGAATTTGGCATCACCATTATAAAGTCCCGCAATAACACCATCATGTGATCCTGCAAATCTCTGGGTTATGTCACTTGTGTAATCAATCCCAGCTTTTTTTAACTGGAGTGAAGGATATAAGTAGCCAGATGTTGAACCTTCTTCAACAAATAATACTTCCTCACCCAACATAACAGATAGATCTGCTTCACATGCAAGTCCAGGACTGGTTGTTACTCCGTCTCGAACTTCAGGAATTAAACCATCATCACCAAAACCCCAACCAACTTGTAACGCCGCAACATCTGGAGCTGTTGTTTCTGATCCTGTAACCAAAGTAACAACACCATTGATGTTTTCAAATGCACCAATTACTGGTGTGCTCTTACACACGCTTGCATCTGTTGTCCAAAAGGTTCCATGATATGAACCTGAACCGTATCTTACAGATTTAGCAATTGCTTCAAATCTTGTAGGAAATGCATTCATTGCAGTTACGTATCCTAATGTAGCAAATGCACCAACATCTGCTTGTCCAGAACCCATTGCTACAAGAAGACCTGAGTAGTCACTTGTAACGAATCCTTCGACTTCAATTCCTAAACCATCAGTTAAAACTTTCATCATAGGTTGAATGTTGTCTAATAGTTCAGCTTGTTCCGCGCTAGGTACAAAGCCAAAAATAATTTTATCTAAAGTAGGTGCAGCAGTTGTAGCTGGTGCCTCTAAAGTTTCAACTTCTTCCACAGCAACGGGTTCTTCTACAGTCTCTTCAGTAGACCCACCGCAAGCAGTAGCTACTAAAGCAAGACAGAGTAGAAGTAGTAATGATTTTTTCATTATTTTTCTCCGCTAGCTTATATTCTTATCATACATAAATAGAAATTAAGGTTCTTTAATTTAAGTTAAAAATTAGTAAAATTTATTTCACCAAATTCTCTTAAAATTATTTCTCCATTTGTATCTAAAATTATGGTTATTGGTTGACCTACTATTTTAAAGTAATCACGTAGTTGAGAAGTTGAAAATCCAATTTTTAAATTACCATTTAAATTATTTTCTACCCATTCAAGAGTTGGTTCATAATCACTGTGTGCTAAGGCAAGTACATCATATGTATCGGTAAGATTTTCTAATTCTTTTTCTAAGACAGGCAACTCCCGTCTGCAAACACTTCAGTAGTCTGCCCAAAAAATAATAATGGTTTTTTTATTTTTAAAATTTTCGTATTCTTGATTTAAATCTGTATTTATATATTGAAATGATGTTTCAGTTATTAAGACATCACTTAATTCTTTATCTTTTGTCACACCTTGAGTACAAGAAATAAAAATTAATAATATAAAAATATATTTTTTCATGAAATAATCCTAATCTTATTCAGGAATAATCTTGCTATTCTAAATACTGTGAATATTGCACTATTAAGCATCGGGACTGAGATACTTCTTGGAGATACCATAAATACAAACCTTTCATCTCTAGGACAAATTTTATATAATAATGGATTCACTCTCACTTCTGAAATATCAGTTCCAGATCAAAAAGTAATAATAAAAGATAAATTAGAACATCTTTTATCTACTAATGATGTAATTATTACATGTGGTGGCATCGGACCCACTGAAGATGATTTTACAAAAGAAGTTATATCAGAATACCTAGGGTTAGATTTAGTTTTAGATAATAAACATTTAGCATGGATGCAATCTCGATGGGAGAGTAGGGGATTAGTTATGCCAATAAATAATGTTAAACAGGCAGAATTACCAGAAGGCTCAAAGAAGCTAACTAATACAAATGGAACATCGCCAGGTATTTATATTAAAACTAATGACAAGCATATTTTTATCTTGCCAGGACCACCAAGAGAATTTTCACCATTAGTAAAGGATGAAGTGGTTCCATTCTTAAATAAAAATTTTGAAAGAACAAATAAAGATTATGATTTCATTTTATTTTATAATCAAGCTGAATCTGCACTTGCTGAAGAAATTGATAAATTTAAACCTAGAAATCTTGATATTGCTTATCTTGCCAGTAAGGGAATTATTAAATTGAGATATGATAAAAATTCAGTTTCTTCAGAAAACTTAATTAATTTTGAAAATAATATTAGAAAAATACTATCCGAATACATCCTAAGTACAACAAACATACCAGCTTCTAAAGTATTGTTAGATTTGCTACACGAAAATAAATTAACATTATCCTTAGTAGAAAGCGTAACAGGAGGTAATTTAGCTTCTGCGTTGGTAAATCATCCAGGTGCAAGTAAAGCTTTACTTGCATCGAATATTCTTTATACCGCAGAGTCAAAAAAGGAATTTTTAAACTCTGACATAATCGAGGACTGGAATGTATTGACCGAGGATTTAGCTAAAGCTTCAATACTTAAATATAATTCAAGTATTGCCTTAGCAATTTTGGGAGAAGCTGGACCACTTACATCAAGTAGTAACAAAATTGGAAAAATATTCGTATCTATAGCAACTGATTCAAAATCTGTAATATTTGAACACAACTTAAGAGGAAATAGGGAAGATATTATCAGTCGAGCAGTAAATAATGCAATATGGGATTTAATAAAATTCATTAAAAAGTTGTAATCGAACAAATGTTCGATTAAAATTGTCATATAGACATGTTTAAATAGATATTAATTATTGTTAATAAATAGGAGAATAAAATGGATAAAGACAGGGCCAAAAAATTAGATACAGTATTTTCACAGATTGAAAAACAATTTGGTGAGGGTTCATTAATGAAATTAGGATCTGACCAAATCAAAAAAATTCCTTCGATTTCAACTGGAGCTCTCGCTATTGATTTAGCTTTAGGAATAGGAGGTGTTCCAAAAGGTAGAGTGATAGAGATTTATGGACCAGAGAGTTCGGGTAAAACTACATTATCTCTTCATATTGCAGCTGAAGCTCAAAAAGCTGGAGGTGTTGCTGCATTTATCGACGCAGAACACGCATTAGATCCAATATATGCAAGTGCCCTTGGAGTAGATGTAGACGAACTTCTTGTATCACAACCTGATACTGGAGAACAAGCTTTAGAAATTGCTAACATGTTAATCGACTCAGAAGGAGTAGATGTAGTTGTAATTGATTCTGTCGCTGCATTAGTTCCACAAGCGGAAATAGATGGTGAGATGGGTCAATCTCATGTTGGTTTGCAAGCAAGACTTATGTCGCAAGCTCTTCGCAAACTTACTTCATCAATCAACAAAACACAAACTACAGTAATTTTCATAAACCAAATTAGAGAAAAAATTGGCGTTATGTGGGGCTCTCCTGAAACAACAAGTGGTGGTAGAGCATTAAAATTTTACGCTTCTGTTCGTATAGACATAAGGCGAATAGAAACCTTAAAAGTAGGTGCAGAGATGATTGGAAATAGAGTGCGGGCAAAAATAGTTAAAAATAAAGTAGCACCACCATTCAAAGAAGCACAATTTGATATTATGTTTGGTCAAGGTATTTCCCGAGAAGGCAGTTTACTTGATGTCGGTGTTGATCATGGAATAGTAAGAAAAGCTGGAGCCTGGTTCACATATGATGAAGTTCAACTTGGTCAAGGAAAAGAAAATTCTAAACGTTTTCTTAGAGAAAATGCAGATATTGCCTTACAACTAGAAACAGATGTATATAAAGCTGTTGGAATGATTGAATCTGAACATGATGAAATAAGTGAAGAAGCTGAAACTGAGGAATCAGAAGAATCTAATTCTGAAAAATAAGTTAATTTATATTTATATAAATATTTTATAATTTAACTGTGGAACAAACAGTTGAAATTAAATCGAAAATAACGCTTAAACCATCTCGTTTTGGTAAAAAATATTTTGTTAAAACTTTCGGTTGTCAAATGAATGAACACGACTCCGAAAGAGTTTCTGGTATGTTCGAATTAGATGGTATGCAAAAAGCTGAATCTGAAGATAATGCTGATATATTATTTGTTAATACATGCACAATTAGGGAAAATGCAGATGATAAACTTTACGGAACTTTAGGTCAGTTAAAAAAATGGAAATCACAAGCAGAAAATAGAAAATTATTAGTTGGAGGTTGTGCTGCTCAGAAAGATAAAGACCTTGTCAGGGATAAAGCCCCTTGGGTAGATGTCGTAATTGGTACACATAATTTAACTAATATTATCAATTTACTTAATCAATCAGAAGACTGGGGGCCCGTTACTGAAATAATAGATGAAATTGAAAATCTTCCTACTGATGCACCTTCTATAAGGGAATCAGAATTTTCAGCCTGGTTAACTATTCAAATTGGTTGTAATAATTCATGTACTTTTTGTATTGTTCCTTCAGTAAGAGGACCAGAAATCAGTAGGAGACCAGTTGATATTATTAATGAAGCCAAACAATTAGTAAGCGAAGGCGTAAAAGAAATAACCTTATTAGGTCAAAATGTAAATTCTTATGGTAGAGATTTAAAGATAGAAAATAAAAGTAGACCATATTTTACACAATTACTTGAAAAATTAAATGATATTGATGATCTCGAAAGAATACGATTCACATCTCCACATCCCAAAGATTTTAAAAAAGAAACAATTCATGCAGTTAAGGAGCTAGAAAAAGTATGCAATCAAATTCATGTTCCCTTACAAAGTGGAAGCAGTAGTATCTTATCAAAAATGCATAGAGGCTATAACAAAGAAAGATTTTTAGAAAAAATTGATATGATCAGATCAATATTACCTGATGTTTCACTTACAACAGATATTATTGTTGGTTTTCCAGGAGAAACCGATAATGATTTTGAAGACACAATGGATGTTATTCGTTATGCAGAATTTGATTCAGTTTATATGTTTAAATTTTCTCCCAGACCTGGAACTGTTGCATACGATTTAGATGATCAGTTTATTCCAAAAGAAATAATCGATAAAAGATTTGATTCTTTAAAAAATACACAAACAGATATAAGCGAAAGAAGACTTAAAAGATTTATTGGAACTGAACAGCTGCTTTTAATTGAAAAAATATCTAAGAAAAATGATTTAATTTATTCAGGTAAAATTAACAGTGGTCAAATAACTCACATAGCTAAAGATAATCTTAATTTAGGTGACTTAATAAAAGTTAAAATAACTGATTCAACTCCATTCTTTCTTAAAGCTGAACTGGTTTAATTTGCTCTATTTTCTTTCAGGAATAACAGCTTCAGGAAAATCTAATTTAGCACACAGAATTGCAATTGAAAATAATATGTCTATATTGTCAATTGATTCAATGGCAGTATATAAAGGATTAGATATTTTAACTGCTAAACCATCTGACGTTATGCAGGCACAGGTAAAATATTATGGATTAGATATTGCTGAGCCCGATCAAAACTTCTCTGTTATTGATTATTTAAATTATTTAATTGATAAAGATATTCCTGCAAAGAGTTTTAGTGAAGATATTCTAGCAGTTGGTGGATCTGGCTTATATATTAAATCAATTATTGATAAATATGAATTTAAACCCGCTGATCCCGCAATAAGATCTGAACTTGAACAGTTAAATTATGATCAGTTAATTAAATTTCATAATCTAAATGATATTCCAATACCTGATACAGAACTAAATAAACGAAGACTTATGAGGAATATAGAATCTTTTATGCTTGAAGAGTCTAAGTTTGTATTACCCGACATAAATATGCCAGATAGTTATGTTGGAGTATTTTGGAATCATCCAGATTATAAATTTAATATTGAAAAAAGGACTCAACAGATGATTGAAAAAGGATTATTAGATGAAATAAATAGTTTACACAAACCTTCTAAAACAATACTTCAAGCAATTGGTTTAAATCTTTCAGAAGATATAGAAGATAATATTAATATAAAAACAAGAAGATTAGCAAAAAAACAAATTACTTGGTTTAAAAAAGAAGAAAGATTAAAAATGGTTAACTCTTCAAATGACGATGATGTTTACAAAAGTATAATGGAGATTATTAATGGCTAATTTTGCATATATGTCAGGTACAGGAAATGATTTTTTAGTAGGTCAATATGATGGATCTGTTTCTGCTATTCAAATAGTTGCTTTAGTTAGTGATGCAGAAATAGAGGTCGATGGTGTAATTTTTGTTGAGCCTATTGATGATTCAAAAGTGAAAATGCATTATTTTAACAATGATGGCTCTAAAGCAGAGCTTTGTGTTAATGGTGTTAGGTGTGTTGCTAAATATTCTATTGATAATGGTTTTGTAAAAAGTAATGATTTTATCGTTAATGCACCCGTATCAGATATAAAAGTATCAGTTCAAGATAATAATTTAGAAATACAAGCTCCAATTCCAACATTTGAAGAAGAATCTATCTTATTTGACAACTATGAAGGTATTAAAGCAAAGGTTGGTAATCCACATTTTATGGTTGAGGTAGATGATGTTGAAAATACTAATTTAATTAGTTTAAATAATTCAATAAAAAGTCTTGATTTGTTTAAAGATGGATACAATTTAGAAATTTATGAGATTATAGATAATAAATATATAAAAGCTAGGGTCCTTGAAAGGGGAGTCGGAGAAACAGATGCTTGTGGTTCTGGTGCTTTGTGTTTATTTAATTATCTTTACAAAACTAAAAAAATTTTAAATAACAGTTATGTTTTATATCCCGGGGGAGATTTAAATTTAAAATTTCAAGATGAAGTTTTATATTTATCCGGAGACGTTATATATCTCTAAATAAACTTACAACTTTTCCGATAGGTTGAGTATTTTCTTTTACCTCTATGTTTTCAAATTCTTTATTAGCTGGAATGAGATATTTTTTACCTGAAATGGTATCAAGATACTTTACTGTTGCTTCTGTATCGTGGATCATAAAAGCACCAATATCACCATTTTTTGGTTCTATATTTTTATTAACAACAACAATATCGCCATCATGTATTCCTGCATCTATCATTGAATCACCATTAATTTTGAGTGCAAATAAATCATTATTAAATTTATCAGAAGGTACTGGTATTTCGCCAATTTTATTTTCTTCTGCTAGTAATGGAGTACCTGCAGATATTACACCAACTATTGGAACTGATTTAAATATACTTTTACTGCTATTGCTTGTTAAAGATCGTGATAAATTAGCTTTTTTCTCAATAAGTCCTTTTTTTACTAAGTTATTGAGATGATGTTGTACGGAACTAGTTGATTTTAAGTTTACAGCTTCTGCAATTTCTCTAATTGATGGAGAATGACCTTCAGTATTTATTTTGTTTTGAATATAATCTAAAATTTCGTTTTGCTTATTATTTTTCATACTTAATTATATCATAAATTAGAACAAATGTTCGAACAAAATTGTCTTACTCTTTTTTTATATTGATATATATGAAACTTAAAGTAAAAATATTTGTAATCCTTTATTTGATTAGTTCTTTGTCTGCTAATTTTGCAAAATCACCTCTCTCTAGTGAGGAAAATACCAAAAATATTGAGTTTATTAAATATGAAATAAAAGAAGGTGATTCTCTTTGGAGTATTGCGAGCTACTTTGAGACTAAAGATATAGAAATGTTCATATATAATATAAAAAAATTAAATGATTTGGACAATTTAATGCTAACTGTGGATGAAATATTACTTATTCCATCAAATATTTGATACAACATTTAGAAATTAGTATAATAATACTATATATGGTATGTCCATTTTGCAATAAAGTTGAAACTAATGTTGTTGACTCTAGAAAAAATAACGAAGGTAATTCAATTCGTAGAAGAAGAGAGTGTCCCACTTGTAATTTAAGATTTACTACCTATGAAAAAGCAGAAATAGGCATTTTAGTCGAAAAACGAAATGGATCTTTTCAAGAGTTTGATTATGAAAAATTATATAAGGGGATTGAAAACGCTTTTGGCGGTTTAGATCTTAATGAAAAACAACTTAAAACCCTGGTTGATAATATTCATAATGAAATTAAATCTAAAGGAAGTAAAGTCAAGAGTGATTTTATAGGTGAAACGGTCCTAAATCACTTAAAAGAAACAAATAAAGTAGCATATTTGCGTTTTGCATCTGTTTATAAAGAATTTTCTGATGCCTCAGATTTTGAAAAAGAAGTTGCTGAACTTTAAGTTACGGTAAATCTGCCAAATTATTATAAATATTTATACTTTTTTGATTAAATTCTGAAAGTGAATTTTCAAATGCTTTAATTTCTGTAGATTTATTTAATAAAATTGTAGAAGATATTGAAGCAGCTATTTCATATTCGTTATTTCGAAGTGCCGCTAGATATCTACCGTGTAGATCTTCTGCAGTTATTAAAGCAACTTCAACTAAATTTTTATGATTGTTAAATTCCACTATTTCAGGTAGATTTGAATAATTTACCTTACTTTGAGCAATAATTGAAGACAATTCAGTAGTGAGATTATCAATATTTACATTTTCCTCATCTACTGGTAGTTCTGAATAAATTAAAATTTCAGAAATTAAAATCCTATACGTAATTACAAGATCTAGTTCGTTTACAAGTAAAAATATGTCATTTAAATTATTTATTACTTCATTTTTATCTAAAATATCAGTTCTGGAATCTAAATTTGTCCTATATTCAATCAATGAAGACTCTATTTGTTGTAAGTTTGCACTTGCATTGGAGACATCATATTTTGAATAAAAGGTATTAGTCGAAATTTCAATAAGAGTAGGTAGCAAATCAATTAATTCATTAGAATTTGACGTAATAATTATTGCATCTTCAGCAATTTCAGACTGAACATTACGATAACTCACAAAAGAACTAATAGATATTGAGATAATACCTAATACTAAGACACCAATAAAGGTAGGAAATACCCATTTTCTTCTACTTTCAAGATCTGACCATACTTTTTGTATTTGTGAGGTAATTTTTAAAGGATTAAATGTATCTGTAGAAGGATTGACTGAAGAATCAGCCGTGTTTTCTTCAGTATTTAAGTAAGTATCAATACTGGATTGAACTGGAGTTGATAAAATTTCTTCTGTGTTTGATATAAGTTCATCAAAACTTTGTTGATCTAAGTTCTCAGATTCTTCAATATTCTCAATTTGATATTCTGAAGTATCAATTGAAATATCAGCTTCAAACCCAAGTAAATCAAGAATCTTGATTTTATTAGGGTTTTTAGTTTTATTTATAAGCAAATAATCTCTAATATTCATCATTGAAAGGGTACCACTGAATAATAATTTTAATATAAAAATAAAACTTCTTAGTGAGAATGCAAAAATACCAAGTAAAAGTCATTCTGATGATATTGGTTATGATCTTTATGCTGACAGTGATTATGTAATTAATCCTGGTGAAGTCGTAAGAGTAAAATTAGGTATTGCTATACAGTTACCTATCAATGTTGGTGGTTTTGTACTTCCAAGATCTGGATTAGCAAGTAAGTATTTAATTGCACCAATCAATTCACCAGGACTTATTGACCCAGGATACAGAGGTGAATTAATGGTGCCGCTTATGAATTATTCAAAAGAAACATATACAGTAACCAAGCAAGAACGAATTGCACAACTTGTAGCCATTACCACAGAGAATTTAGAGTTTCATGAAGTTGATAATCTAGACGATTCAGAAAGGTCTGATGGCGGCTTTGGGTCTACTGGAAAAAATTGATTTAATTAATAAATAGAGTTATTAATATATAAGTTACGCGGAAGTAGCTCAGCTGGCAGAGCGCCACCTTGCCAAGGTGGAGGCCGCGGGTTCAAATCCCGTCTTCCGCTCAAAATGGCGACGTGGCGGAGTGGCTACGCAGAGGTCTGCAAA
>VMHT01037004.1_pt1 | contig 24304 bp, 25 predicted proteins | sample 4693611 | NCBI WGS metagenome assembly VMHT01 (sample SAMN12280063, study PRJNA550983) | marine metagenome | isolation source: seawater sampled from same location over 5 years 0.02-0.2 micron viral filtrate | place: USA: collected off the coast of southern California halfway between the port... ...
AACTCAATTTAATTATAACCCACTAGCTAACACAGATAACGGATCTTGTATACCATTTATTTATGGTTGTACTGATGCAGCCGCTTATAATTTTAACCCATTAGCTAATACTAGTGATAATAGTTGTTGTTTAATTGCTGGTTGTACTGATCCTTTAGCAGTTAACTATAACGAATTTGCTTGTTTTGATGATAATTCATGTATAACAGCAGTTCCTGGTTGTACTGATGTTTCAGCTTACAATTATAACCCAGCAGCAAACGTTTCAGATTCAACAGCATGTTTATATGATGCAGGATGTTATGGAGGACCAGGTATACCATACTGGTTAAATGATGAATGTTATGCTTGGGTAATTAGTGTAGATGATTATTGTTGTAATAATGATTGGGATCCTACATGTCAATCAATGTATGATTACTGTCAATTAGGATGGCCAACTTCTATACCTGATGTTTCAGCTTTGGGAATTGCTATTTATCCTAATCCAACACATGATGTATTAAGTATAGATACTAGATTAGATATTCAAATAGAAGTACATGATTTAATGGGTAAATTATTAATAAAGACCGAAAATGTAAATAGATTAGATTTATCTGATTTATCAAATGGGTTATATAATTTATCAATAATTCATGAAGAAAAACGCTATAATAAACAGATAATTAAACAATAACCAGCTTCCGAAACAACTTTATATTTATTACAGAATAATACATTACAGATATGGCAAACGACAAATATTACGGATATTCACCTAAAAAAGAGGAATCTCCTTCTAGATTAGATAAATATAACCCATACGAATTTAGAAAAGGTATGGATTATGAATTAACAGAAATGGGTGTTAATAGATTAGCAGAATCTACACCTGAAGAAAGAGAAAAAGCTACTGAAGCTGTTCTTAAAAGTTTAGAAGAACATAGTGGTTATTATTCTGCATTAATTCATTATGAAACAGAATATCGTAATGCAAAAAGTAAGCCTGTTTTTAAAACTTGGTTAAAAGAATTTTACGAAGAAAATAATATGAAAGAAGTAAACAAATCGTTTAAAAATGATAAAATGGAAAAACTTAAAGAAGCTATTAAAGCTGAAGTTAAAAATATGTTAGTTGAAGCCAAAGATGAAGATGATAAAAATGCATCTAAATCAGCTAAAGGTAAAGCTAAAGGTATGAAAGCTTTAGAAAAAGAAGAAGAAAAAATTCGTGACCAAAAGAAAAAACTTCAAGATAAAATTTTCCCACTTATCCAAGATTTTAAAAATAAAAAAATCGATAAAGAAAAATACGAAAAGAAAGTAGGTGATATTCCACAACAAATTAAGGATATTAATAAGCGTTTAGGTGAAATTTCAAAAGAACAAGAAGCTATAACACTTAAAGAAAAAGAAGATAGAAGATCTGTTGCTGAAACTGCTATGGATAAAGAAGTACATATGGAGCTTTTAAATATAATTAAAGAAGCAGGTGTGTCTTTAAAAGAAGGATCTGAAGGTGTAAGAATGTATTACGAAATAGCTAAAATAGCTTACATGGAAGGCCTAACAGCAGGATTAAGAGGAGAATAATAATATAATTAACTAGTTATAATGGAATATTTAAAAAAATTATGGAATGCTCTTTGGGCTAAAACAACAATAGACGAAGAGTTAAAAGCCAGATACGATGAAATCGTAAAAGAATTAGCAGATGTTAAAAAAGCTGCTAAAGAAGTAGCTAAACAATCAAAAGACGTTGTTGATGCTGCTAAAGGTAAAAAAAGACGGGGACGTAAATCCACTAATAGACGTAAAACTAATAATAACTCTAAAAAGTAAAAAAAATGAATTTAAAAGAATTACAAGCAATGATCAAGGAAGAACTTGATGCTTACATGAACGAAGAAGAAGCTGTTGCTGAGGTAGATGTTGACGTTGATGCAGACGATGTAGATGCGGGTGCTGAAGGCGGTGATAACTCAGAAGATATGCTACGTCAAATTTATGACATGTTAAAAGGTAAATTCGAAGCTGAAGAAGGTGGAGAGGAAGCTGAAGACATGGATGAAGCTGACATGGATGAAGCTGACATGGATGAAGCCGATATGGATGAAGACATGATGGATGAAGCCAAAAAAGAAGAAATGGATGAGGCTAAAAAGGATGAAATGGATGAAGGTAAAAAAGATGAAGAAGATATGAAAGAAGAAGTATCTGCTGAAGCTACACACCTTCAAGAAAGATTCCAAAAATTAGCTAACATTATTAAGTAATATACTTATGACTCTTGACGAGTTATTATTAGAATGGTCTTATAGGTCAGAAAAGGGGTACCCAGACATGGGTAACCCTTCTGATATCCTTTTATTAGAAAAAATTCTTAAAGATTTAAATCTACCAACAAGTGACATCTTAAATTCCTTAAAAGAACAGGAAAAAAAAGAAGATCAACCAACTACTAGTACCACTAATAAACCCGATGGTACAACAGAATATGATAACCTAATTAAAGATACATTAGGTGTTGATTCTATTCCCCGATCTAAAAATAATTATAAATACCCAGGTTCTGGAGGTTCTACTTATGTAGAACAAGTTAAACCAGATGATTTAGAAATATGGCAAAAGTTATGGACTGCTAAACCAGAAAAGAAAACAGAAAAAGGTGTTGAAACAGCTGGTGTAGGTAAGGGAGAACTATCATTATATTGGTTATATAATTATTCTAATTCAAAAGTAGAGGTTAGTGAAGGTAGAGCAGGTGATGATCCAGATTTATTTTTTAATGGAAATGGAGTAGAAGTTAAAGCATATAGCTCACATAATGCTAAGTTATCAATTGGTAGATATGGAGCTGATAAAGAAAATTTAAGATTATTAGGAATTATATTTGGTATTTCAACATTAGCAAGAGTGTTTGGTGGTGAAGGTACTGATAAGACAATTAATCCTACTAATTTTAAAGGAACAGATTTAGAAAATGCATTTGAAAGTGTAGCTGCATTTAATGACATTGATTTAGATCAACTTTCAGGAATATATCCTATTTTTAAACAAATTAAAGATAATTTAGATTTTTTAACAAATAAATTAGAATTTAATAATGCTAAAGAAGGAGCACTAGCAATGGGTAGAAAATTTTTAAAAGACAAATTAAACAGAAAACCAGGTGATGGTAATCACTTAGTAAATATTATGAAAAGTGGTAGTATGAAGTTTTGGTTAGTAGATTTTAGTACACTAGATAGTGATGATGATATATTAGATAAAATGAGTTCATCACAAAGTGCTATGAATCTTAATTTTACAAAAACTTTCGGTTAAAAACTTGGATTACATTAATATTTTACGTATCCTACAACTGTAGGGGTTTTTAGGTCGAAACGGCCGCCAGTTATGAATCAATACGATCCCAAACACATAGATAAAGCATTAAAACGGATGGAAAAATCCGATACGTTAAAGGGTATACATCGCCCCGACACTAATATTATGTCATTTTTTAATGATATAGAAGAAGATAATCAGCTAGAAAAACAAAAATCAGCAGCTGAATTAAAAAAAGAACAATACTTAGAAAAAGTAAATTCCCTAAAAAAGTTAGTTAAAAATATAGGTACTAAAGAAGAAATACATCGTATTACTGCCATAGGTGCTTTAATTGAAACTACTAATTTCCTTAATTTAAAACCAGATCGTAAAAAAATGTTAAAAGAAAATATGATTTGGTGTAATCAAATTTATAAACAATACACAAATGAAACTTAAAAATCTAAATTCATATTTAGAAGATTATTACCCAACTAAAGAAAAAATAAAACGTACAAAACCTCGTAAAAAAGATTTGGATGGACCAAAAAGAGGTCGTACGTTTAAATCAACTAAAAAATAATATTATGGCTTACGAAAGACAAGTAGACGAACATTTAGATAGATTAGATCAATCTTTAGCACGTTTACACACAATGATTAAAAGAGGTGAAAATGCGGCTGCTAGTCGTTTTATGTTAGAAGGTGAATTAAAAGACCGTTTTGAAGAACTTAAAAATATAATAACTATATCTCGCACAGGTAATTATGGGGCTAGAGGTGTTCAAAATACACGCCCACTTTAAAAAATAAAAAGGTTATGTTATCAGCAGAAAAAATTCAATCAAATTGGAATCGTTATTTAAACGAAATAAAAACTAATATATCTAAAGAACGAACAGATATTTTACTTCCATTCTTAGATGAATATAAAGAAAGATTTATGATGATGCCAGCAGCAGCTAAAAATTGGCATCACTCAGCATTCGCTGGTGGTTATGTTGATCATGTTTTACGTGTATATGATTGTGCAAATGAATTATATAAAACGTGGAATAAAATGGGTGGAGACGTATCTACATACTCTGTTGAAGAGATGCATTTTGTTGCTTTATTCCATGATTTAGGTAAGATGGGTCAACAAGAAGGCGAATATTACCAACTAAATGATTCACAATGGCATATTGATAAATTAGGTCAAGTATATAAATTTAACACTGATATCCCAGCTATGAAGGTACCAGAACGATCTTTATTTCTATTACAAGAAATTGGTTGTAAAGTAACCCAAAATGAATTTATTGGTATTAAGATACATGATGGTTTATATGATGAATCAAATAAGTTTTATTTTATGTCTGGTATGAAAGAAACCAAATTAAGATCCCATTTACCATTATTAATGCACCAAGCAGATCATATGGCTGCTCAAATAGAGTATGAAATTTGGAATAATGCTACAGATGCAGTACCTAAACAATCATCTAAACCTAAAAATGCTAGTAAAGGTGATAAAACATTAAGAGCAGCTAAAAAAGTAAATACCCAAAATAACCCAAAACTAGCATCAGCAACATTAGATGTTATAGACTCATTTTTTAAAGATTAAATATGATAACACTTAGCATTATATTAGCAGTAGTAATAACAGCTTCTTTTTTTGTAATTAGAAATTTAATTATTAAAAATGAACGTTTAGAAGATTTTATATCTAAACAAAGTGAAGCTATAGAGGCTTGTGATAAAAGATTAAAAGAAATTGACGATAAAGGTATATTTTATGCTGATGATCAAATCGGTTTCTTTTTTAAAGAAGTACAAAAAATACAAGAAGCATTAAACGAATTTACCCTTAAATAGACCCTTAAATGTCAGATGAAAAAATTAAAGAACCGGCTACCACCGGTTCTCTTACTCCCGAACCTATTGTTAAAAAGAAAAGAGGCAGAAAACCTTCTAAAAAACAATATTTTACATCAGATGTAGATGTAGCTATACAAGAATATTTAGCGTCATCTAACCAAGAAGAAAGAAACGAAATATATCGTACTCGTATAGCATATGCATTTTATAAATTAGCTGAAAATTTAATACATACATTTAAATTTTACTATACAGAAGTTGAGTCATTAGAAGATTTAAAACATGAAGTATGTTGTTTTTTCTTAGAAAAATTAGACTATTGGAAACCAGAAAGAGGCACTAAAGCATTTAGTTATTTTTCTATTGTAGGTAAAAATTATCTTATATTATATAATAATAACAACTATAAAAAGAAAAAACAAAAAGCTGATCCTTTAGCTGCAGATGAAGATACAGGAGTTTTACGTCAATTAGGAAGAGATCAACGTAAACAAGATATAAAAGATTTTATTGATTATTTTACTGAATATGTAGATAAACATATGTTTTCTTTATTTAAAAAAGATCATGATAGAAAAGTATGTGATGCCGTAAATGTATTATTTAAACGTAGAGAAAATTTAGAAATATTTAATAAAAAAGCACTTTATATTTATATAAGAGAAATGACTGGTGTAGATACTCCTGTAATTACTAAAGTAACTAAAGTATTAAAAAAATTATATAAAAAATTATATACTGAATACGCTGAAACAGGTTACGTAAGAATCTAGTTTTTCCATATTTATTATAAAATAGTATGGATCCATTAAACCAAATATTATTCGATGATGTTTCTTTTTCTGATTTATTAAAAGACATCCATGGTAACCAAAAGAAAAAAGCCAAACAATTAGCTCAACTTATATCTGAGTTAAAACCACTAGTACAATCTTTAGGTGATGCTACTGTTGTAGTACCATTAATTAAAGAATATATGGAAATTAGTGTAAAAAATGATGATGCATTAATAAAAATGGCAGCTATTGTACAACGTTTATCTACAGGTACAGCTAGTTCAGGTGATGGTGGATTATTAACAGAAGACGAAATGGCTCAACTTCAAGAATTAACTGAAGAAATAGCTAAAACTGTTGAAGAACCTAAACAATTAGAAGTACCTAACCAAAATGGCAATAGTAAATAGATCAACTAATCCTAGTAATAAATTTAGAAGAAAATCTAAAAGAAATTTAATACCCGTAAGAGTATTAGATATTATCTTGGATGAAAATCACCCTAAATTTAGTGAATATGGTGAATATGATTCTATAGGAACTATAATTTATAGTGAAGTAGATAAAAATATAACTAAAGAATATTTAGAAAACCCAAACGTAGCTAGACCTTTATATTCTTATTTAAAATATTATCCTCTTGTAAATGAAGTAGTATTAATATTAACTACAGCAGATAAAACTATATATAATACAGGTTTTGATACAACTTATTATTTACCTTCTATAAATATATGGAATCACCCCCACCATAATGCTTTACCTAACTTAAATGATTTAAAAATTAATAACGCAGATCAACAAGCAGATTATGAAGAAATTGAATCAGGGATAGTTAGAAGACCAAAAGATGGTGGAACTGATATAGAATTAGGACAATATTTTAATGAACAAGATAAAATAAAACCTTTATTACCTTTTGAGGGAGATGCTATTATAGAAGGTAGATTTGGAAATTCTATTAGATTTGGTTCTACTACAAAACAAAATATAAATAATTGGAGTTTTTCAGACCCTGAATATATAGGAAGTCCTATAACAATTATTAGAAATGGTCAAACTAGAAATGTAGATAATGAAAGTTGGAAACATATAGTAGAAGATTTAAATTCTGACGCATCCAGCATATATTTAACCTCAGATCAAGCTATATCTAATTTTAAAACAGCTGGAATCTCTACATTAGATGAATTAACAGTTTCATGGCCTAGTTTTGGGCAACCAGACCCAGATACTACTAGAGAAATAGAAATAGAAGAAACAAATATAGAAGATTTATCTGAAGGCGAAGTACAAGAGATAGTACAAGGAGACGAAGAAATAACAGAATTAACAGAGGAAACAGGAGATATTACTATAATAGAACAACTTCCACAAACTGTAGAAGAAGAAAATAGTAGTGAAATAATTAAATATGTTAATAGTGTTTTTGGTAAAAATATAAAATTACCATTATTAGCGGGAACGGATAGATTATTTGCTGTTGTAAAAACAAGTGAATTATTACAACAAGCAGATGGGGAATCTAGAATAGTATATTGGCCAAATAAAACAACTTCCTCTCCCTCTAGTGAAGTAACTGCTAAAAAACTCATAGAAATAATGAGTTATTATAAAATAAAACCTTCCCCTGGAAAACCAGCTTTTTACACAGGTTTTTCAAAAACAGCTATAAATGCAAATTTAGCAGACGAATATTTTAGAGCACATTTTTTACCTGTAGCTAATAGTATCCATATTCCCTCTTATCAGGGATATATGAATTTATATAAAGATGCAGTAGCTAATGAATTTGTAACAGAAGAAGAATTAGATTATAGAATAAGAGTCCAAATATTAGATGATATATGGGCGGAAATAGCTCATGCTGCTGACATTGATCTTAATGGGGTAGGAGGTTATTTAAAAGATGATATTGGTGGAACTGTAGGAGATTGGTTTAAAAAACTATTTACAGGTGAAGTAAGAAGAAAAGATAAAGATCAACCAGAAGCAGTATTTATTCCTGAAAATTATGCAAATTTAAATCCGGAAGATAAAACATTCTCAATTAGGATTCTTGATCAACCAGTAACACCAGGTGATGGAAGTATAGCTATAGCTGATGGTGATATTAACGTAAGATTAGAATTTAAAAATATACCCGAAGGTAATCAAGATAATTATTATATGGTTAAAATGCCTAGACTTATGGGAGAAGATATAGGCCCTAATAGAGTATTTAAGTCTAATAGTTATTTAAATTCTGAAAACATAAAAATAATAAAAACATTTGCGGAACAATCTTTAGAAAAAAATTATGATATAATAATTACTTTAAAATATGTAGATTTAAGTTTAATAGGAGATGGTGAATATGATAATTTAGCACATTATGAAGGCAGAACCCATAATTTAGTAGAACCTCAACTGGAATCAATATGGTTAACAGATTATAGTGCAGATGATGATTTAGCTCAAGGAGATGATGTAGAATCAATATCTGAATCTAAAACAGAAGCAGAAACAAAATATGAAGAATTAGCATTAGCAAAAGGAATCTCTACACCACCTAAAAAATATTATAATCAGGCAACAGGTGAATACATAATAAAAGATAAAGAAATTCCTTTACCAGAAGGAAATACTATTGATGGGGAGGGTAAAAGTATAGACCAATCCACAGCACAAAAGAAAGCAAGAAGAGATGCAGAACAAAAAGCAAATCAGTTAGGAGCTAGAGTAGGTGCATTAGTAAAAGCTACACCTAGTAAATTAGGAGACCAATTTATTTATAGAGCAACTTATATTTTAATAAAACCAGAATAATGAGTTACGTACCACAACAACCAAATATATACCAAGGAAAGCAAGTAATAATAAACTCAGATAGATTATTATTTAATGCTAAGGATGATTCTATTTTATTAATAGCTGATAAATCAATAGCTTTTAATACTAAAGGAACAATAAATTTTGACACAGGAACAAATGTTGAAAATAATAAATTTATAATTAATTCCCCTAATATACATTTAGGTTTAAAAATATCTGATAACTTTGCTCCACCAACAGAACCAGGAGTATTAGGAGATGCATTAGAAACTGTTCTAAACGATTTAATAGATTATTTATATAGTGATTTAATTATATTTTTAAGATCAGAATATAGACAAAGAATCCCAGGGGGTTCAACTTTAGGAGTTTCATCATCAGTTAAATTTAATAATTTAAGAAAAAAATTAGATATAATAAGAAAAACACTAAAAGACTTTAAAAGTAACACAGTAAAATTAACATAATGGCAGAATTCGAAGCAAATCAATTTAGACCAGATTTAAAAGAAGAATTAGGAGAAGTAGGATATGCTATAGTTCAAGCTTTAAAATCGGACCCAACTAGCTTTACAATAACATTACAAAATATGATACATGGAAAAGTCATAGAATATGAAGAGAAAGCAAAAGTAGAAGTAAAAAGAGAATTAGATAAAAAAAAGAGAGAAATTGAAGAAAAACTCCCTACACAACAAGAATTAATTGATAAATTTACATCTTTTGCTTGTAGCCCACCTGCCCAAAAAGCTATGACAAGGTTGTATAATAATTTTAAAGGAGCTATAGATAAGGCAGAAAAAATAGCTAAACCAATTCAACAAAAATTAAATTCATTATTAGAACAAGGTGAAAATATAAAAAATATTATTAGAAATTTAGGAGAAAAATTGCTAAAAATAACAACTATAATTGCATTAATATCTGCTATAATTACAATATTAAAAGCAGTATTATTAGCTATAGGAAGTATACCTCCTCCTTTTACAGTTCCTTTTGGTGTTTTATACCCAATAGCACAAATTATAGTTAAAATAGAAGAAGTAGTAGATTCTTTTAAAGCAGTATTAGTAGAATCTTTACCCGAAACCTTAGCAGATTTAGGTAATTTAGTATCTAAGATAGGTTTAGCTATAATTAAGCTTATAACTACTATAGTAGGATTAGTAGCAGCTATAGAAGTCATAAGAAGAACTTTAGAAGCTTTATATTTAAAATATTTAAACACTTGTAATGTAGCTCCTAACGATCCCGATGGGTCTATTAATACAGATGCTCTTACTTATTTAGAACAATCAGATGATGATATAAACAATTATTATGATGAAACTTTAAGAGCTCTCAAGGCGGATGGTAACGAAGAAATAATAGAAAAAATATATAATGCTAATTTCCAACAAATAGGATATAGACGTTATAAAATTTAAAATTTATTTATATTTATTAACAAACATTAATTAACAACATGAAAGCAAAAACTTTTGAAAATCTAATTAGAAAAGTAGTTAGAGAAGAAATCGATTATGCGTTACGTAGAGAAATCAAATCACTTAAGGAAGATTTACGTGATGAACTTAAACCAAATATAGTAGAACATACTGAAAGAATGGTTGAAGTACCCAAACAATCATCTTTAAAAGAAAAAATAATGGGTAAAAAACCATTTAAAAAACAACAGTTTGTAGGTAATAATACTTTAAATGATCTTTTAAATGAGACAGCAGCCGGTGATACAAATACACAAACAGCTATGGCTCCTATAAGTGACCCATTTAGTACAGGTGCACCTATGGACGTAATCGGTATGCCTACAGAAGTAGCCAAAGCAGTAACAAGAGATTATAGTGGTTTAATGAAAGCAATAGAAAAGAAAAAAGGAAAATAATAAATGCCTATAATACAATCCATAAGAAGAATATCACCCTTAGACGTAAATAAAAACGTTAGGGTAGGGGTAGCTTTTCCTTTGGATGATGTTAATCTTTTTGATGGAACACAAACAATAAAAGAACAAGTAAAATCTAATTTAATAAATGTTTTACTTACAGAAGCGGGTGAAAGAATTAATGAACCTAATTTTGGTATTGGTTTAAAAGGTTTACTTTTTGAATCAAATGTAAATACTGAAGAATTAAATGAAAAAATAAATCAACAAATAAATATATATGTTCCAGAAATTACATTATTAGATACTATTGTAGATTCAATACCTGATGAATATAAAATATTTATAAAAATAGTTTATATTTTCAATTTAGATAACACAACAGATAGTATACAATTAAATTTTGACTAATGGCTTATAGTAAAGTATCAAATAAAACACAAGAAAAAGACGTAAAATACTTAAGTAAAGACTTTACATCTTATAAAAATCAATTAATAGAATTTGCAGAAGTCTATTTTCCTAATAATTTTAATGATTTTAGTGAAGGTAATCCTGGTATGATGTTTTTAGAAATGGCTGCTTATGTAGGAGATGTTTTATCATTTTATACAGATACACAATTAAGAGAATCATTTTTAACCTTAGCTCAAGAAGAAGAAAATTTATATAATTTAGCATATGCTTTAGGATATAAACCACAAGCAACAAAAGCATCTTCAACAGATTTAAATATTTTTCAATTAGTACCTTCAAAATTAGATAGTGGTGTTTATAAACCAGATTATGATTATGCATTAAGAATATCAGCTAATTCTACATTTACAACACCTAGTGGTAAAAGTTTTTATACTGATAGACTTGTTGATTTTGCTTTTTCTTCATCTTTTGATCCTACAACATTAAGTATATATCAATATGATAGTTCAAATAATCCAGAGTATTATTTATTAAAAAAATCGGCCCAGGTAATTTCAGGAGAAATAAAAACTCAAACATTTGTAATAGGAGCCGCTGAAAAATTTAAAACACTAACCTTATTTGATACTAATATTATATCAATAGAATCTGTAAAAGATTCAGATGATAATGAATATGTAGAAGTTCCTTATATGGCTCAGGATACAATCTTTGAAGAAGTTGAAAACACAGGAGCTAACGATCCCGATTTAAATGGTTTTAATGGTCAAACACCTTATTTAATAAAATTAAAAAAATCAACTAGAAGATTTATATCTAGATTTAAAGCAAACAATGAATTAGAAATACAGTTTGGTGCTGGTACTAGTGATAAAGCAGATGAACAAATAATACCTAATCCTGATAATATAGGTTTGGGAATTAAAGATGGAAGAAGTAAATTAGATACAGCTTATGATCCATCAAATTTCTTATACACAAAAGCATATGGTCAAGTACCTTCAAATACAACTTTAACAGTTACTTATATAGTTGGTGGTGGTTTAGAATCTAATATTAATAGTAATACTATAACAAAAGTAGACCAAATAAATTCAGTACCAAATAATCAAGGAGTAAATACGGGATTATTATCTTTTATACAAAATTCTATAACATGTACTAATCCCGAAGCAGCTAAAGGTGGGGGAGCAGGTGATACTGTAGAAGAAATTAGAATGAATACAATGGCTGCTTTTTCGGCACAAAAAAGAACAGTAACTAAAGAAGATTATCTTATTAGAACATTATCTATGCCTGCTCGTTTTGGTAGAGTAGCTAAAGCATATATAACTCAAGATGACCAAATTTCACCCTTAACAACCGAAGCTAATCGTATACCAAATCCTTTAGCTTTGAATTTATATACTTTAGGATATAATGCTAATAAAAACTTAACAACTCTAAACACAGCTACAAAAACAAATTTAGCAACTTATTTAGAACAATATAGAATGTTAACAGATGCTATTAATATTAAAGATGCTTTTGTAGTTAATTTTGGTCTTGATTTTGAAATAACTGCTTATAAAAATTATAATAATGAAGAAGTAATATTAAACTGTATAACAGAATTACAAGATTATTTTAATGTAGATAAATGGCAAATAAATCAACCTATTATTATATCTGAAATAGAAAATTTAATAGGTAGTGTTAAAGGAGTACAAACAGTAGAAAGTTTAACCATAGATAATAGAAGTGGAACTTTAGGAGGTTATTCACAATACAAATATGATTTTGGTCAAGCAACAAGAAATGGTGTAATATATCCATCACTAGACCCATGTATATTTGAAATAAGGTTTCCAAATACAGACATTAAAGGACGAGTAACAACATACTAATATGGCATATTATTTTATATTTCCCGAAAAAGACGCTACACTATATAGTCACCCTGATAGAACCCAAATGAATTCAGGTCATGATGAAATTTTAGAAATTGTAAAAGAAAAAGGAAATTCAGATCAAAGATATTATCCTTCAAGAGTACTTATACAATTTAGAAATGAAGACATACAATCAACTATATCTGATAAAATAGGTACATCTATTTTTAATAACGCAACAACAGAAGTAGCTTTACAATTATTATCTTCAGAACATAAAAACTTAACAAGTGTTTTAAATTTAGAAGTTTTTGCAGTATCCCAATCATGGGATGAAGGAACAGGTAGATATTCAAATATCCCTACAAGTTCAAATGGTTGCTCTTGGGTTTATAGAGACAATGATATAACTAAAACAGGATGGACAACTTCAAGTTTTGCAGTTCCAACTACAGGTAGTATAGATGCCTTAGGAATTACTAAAGGAGGAGGAGTTTGGTATACAGGTAGTGCTTTTCAGGGATCACAACAATTTTTAAATGGTGATTCTTTAGATACAAACATAAATGTAACTTCTATAATACAAAAATTTAGTGCTAGTTTAGCTGGTAGAATTTACCCCGATGGTATAACTAATCATGGTTTTTTAATAAAACAACCAGATTCAGTAGAACAAGATACATCTAGTAGTTTTGGTGAAATGAAATATTTTTCTGTTGATACTCATACAATATTTCCACCAAGACTTGTATTTAAATGGGATGATAGTTTACATAGTTCGCAGTCATTAGCAAAACAAAATGGCGAACTAAGTGTTTCATTATATAAAAATCAAGAAGAATATAATCAAAATGATGAAGCAACTTTTAGAATACATGTTAGAGATAAATATCCAGTTAGACAATTTGCATCTTCATCTAATTTTTTAAATGTTGGGTATTTTACAACATCTTCTTTTTATAGTGTAAGAGATGCACACACAGAAGAAGAAATTATCCCATTTGATAATAATTTTACTAAATTAAGTGCAGATAATGATGGTATGTTTTTTAAATTATTTATGAAAGGTTTACAACCTGAAAGATACTATAGAGTATTATTTAAACATACCAACAACGAAGGAACAATAGTATACGATAACAATTATCACTTTAAAGTAGTTAGATAATGGCTAAAAACATACCTAAACAAAATTCAGTAAAAATATCTCCCAAACGACCTAATAAACTTGTATCTAAATTAACGGGAAAGGGTAGTAAGGTTAGTTTTAAATCTGGAAACAAAAAATTTCCAGAAGTATCTTATGTAAAAGAACCTATAAAAAAATCCCCATCTAAAGCAGACATAGCAGCTTCTAATATTTTAAATAAAAAAACAACTTCTACTCCTACCATTAAAGAATCTGGATTAAACGAAGGTGTAGTAAATGTACAAATGAATAAATCTGTTTATGGTAATTATGCATTATCTAATAATTTAGACTCTGAATTCTCAGAACTAGGTAAAACAGATTTAAATAAAGATATATCTACATTCTTTAATTTATATGAAGAATTATTTTATGATATACCAACTAAAGGAGGACTTGAATCACATGAAAATTTAGTTTTAAGATCTAGAGAATATTTAAGAGGTTTTATAGATCCCAAAGATTCAGAAATAGAAAATCTAAATGATCAAATAGAAGAACTACAAGATAAAATATTACAATTAGAATCTAGACCCCAAATTGAACTTAGTGATGATTTAAAAGACCAATTAGAAGGTTTAGCAACAAATGTAACTGAAGCAGTAGAGGATATTGAAGAAGATTTAGAAGCAGAAGCAGCTATACCTGAAATAGTAGATGAAAATGATGATGGTATTGATGATACACTACAGTCTTTTTCAAATTTTGGTACTCCTAAAAGATTAATACTTGGAGCTAGTAATGCTTCAGCACGAAGTGTATTACAAAATCCTAGTTGTATTTATTATAAAGATAAATATTATGGAAGACAGATATATGTCTTTAAAAAGAAAGTAGATAAAAAAAGAGATAGAGTTGTAATATACGATGGTGCGAGAGGGACAAAAGGAAAAAGATATTTAATAGATTTAGACGCTGGAAGTAGTCATAAAATAAGAAAAAGACACTGGAAATCAAAAAATTATACTAAAGTAGATACAAGTAGTAGCTAATGGCAAAAATTTCTAACATAATACAAAATTCAAGAGTTAGTATAGATAATACTATATCTTCTAAAAACATTCAAAAACGTTTTGGAAAACCAGAAGATAATGTAGAATTATTTATATTAGATGGGGGCAATAACATAGTATATTCTGAAGAAAATTTTTCAGAATACTTAGCAGAAAACATAAATGAAGGTCTATTTTCTGAATTTAATATGGATCCTGTTACATTATTACGTAACAAGGGATTTACAGTAGGTAAATATAAAATAGTTCTTAATATTCATAGAAAAAGAATATTTAATGATTATAATAAAAACTTCAAAATAACAGAAATTTCTCCTAGTAGAAGAGAAATAAGAACTATTGGCCAAAATATAGATGAAGAAAGATTAGAAAAATTAATTAGAATATTTGTTAGAGATATAGAAAATTCTGTTTTATTTAAAGATTATGCTTTAAATTTTGGAAATAATAGAATATCTACTGCTATTAATATACAAATAAATAAAAGAGGTAGATCTTTAGAAATCTTATTTAAATTATTTGAACCATTACCTTCTTCTATATCAAATAACGATACATTTAGAATAATAGAAGAAATAACAGATCCAATATCTTTAAATGTGGATATGGGAACACCTGAAGAATTAGATAGAACTGAACAACTTCAGGGTCCTAATTTTAAAATAGATGTACGTTTAAATAATAGTGTACCTTCTTCTTTTAAGGCATATAATGATGTTTTAAATTATAATTTTACATCATCTTATCAAAATCTTTTAAACCAACTTGAAAATAAAGAAATACCAGAAATACAGTATGATTATATCAGACCAGTATCTTCAAGTATGGAAGAATTAGATAAAACTTATCATTTTGAAAATTTTGTACATTTTAGTAGTGCTACTGAACGTTTAAAAAACTTTGAGTATAAACTAAAACTAATAGAAAGATATAAAAAAGAAATAGTAGGTATAAATGATATAGGAGGGAGCACATCAACAGCAACTTTTGTATTAACCGCTAAAGAAGATATAAATCAAAAAATAGAAAACTTAATAAAAGGATTTGATGGTTATGAACAATTCTTATATTTTACTTCAGGTAGTAATTATACATGGCCTAAAGAAACTTCTTCATACCCCTACCAACTGTATCATACATCACACTCAGTTGCTAAAACATGGCTAGGAAATGAAGATTCAGCATTTCCTAATTATGGTGGTCAATTAGTATCAGCTTCACTTTATGATAGACAAAATGAATATGGATTAACAAATTTAATCCCTAAACACATAACAGATAATCCTGATAATAATTTTTATCAAACATTTGTTAATATGATAGGTCACCATTTTGATCTTATATGGACATATATAAAAGCAATAACAGATGTAAATAATACTGATAATATAGGAGGTATTTCGAAGGATTTAGTTTATTTACAACTTAAATCTTTAGGTATAGAAACATTTGATCAATTTGAGAATTCTAATCTTATAGAATATATATTAGGACATGGAACAGGAAGTCAACAATTTTATAATGCCCCTGCTACCCAAACACTAGTAACAGCTTCAAACGCTGGATCAATACCTAAAGGAGACATAGCAAAAGAAGTTTGGAAACGTTTATATCATAATGCGCCTTATCTTTTAAAAACTAAAGGAACAGAAAGAGGAATTAAAGCACTAATGAGTTGTTATGGGATACCAGCCTCATTATTAAATATAAAAGAATATGCTGGTGCTACATCTGTTACAGGTCCTTTAAAAGATATAGATTTAGCTGATTATTATAAAACATTTACTTATGAAAAAGCTAGTTTAGCATTAAAAGGAAATTCGGGTACTGGAGGATTTTTTATAAAAACAAATTGGTCATCTGCTTTAGCTGACACTTATTTTACCACTACCCAACAAGAAAAGAAAACAGTTGAATTTAGAATAAAACCTTTAAGATCAAATAGTACTTATCATTTATTTAGTTTATCAGGTTCTTCTAATGATGGTACAACTAATTTATCAGCTCAAGATGTTCATTTACTTTTACAACCTTATATAGGTAATGACATATCTTCTTCAGGAGATTCAACACAATATGGAAGATTAGAATTACGTCGAGGAGCAAGTAGTGTAGAAGTAACATCACATTTTCCTATATATAATGGAAATTTTTGGGACATTTTTATACATGCTGAAGATGATCCAAGTGGCACTGATGCTTTAGTATCTTTTGGAGCTTATCAAGCTAATTTTAATAAAAATATTTCATCTTATACAACTTCTTCTACCCATGCAAATTATAAATTTACTTGGGGGGTGTCAGAAAAAGGAGCTAAACAAGTTTATTTTGGAGGAGTACCTGCAAACTCATCAACAAATTATAATGCAATTGATGAATTACAATATTCAGGTTCACTTCAAGAAATCAGATATTATTTTGGAGAACTTTTATTAGATACTACTCTTCGAAAACATGCATTAGAACCTTTTATGTATAGTGGTAATTCTATTTCATCTTCTTATGATAATTTAGTTTTAAGATTACCTTTAGGAAGTAATGATCAAGAAAACAGTTCAAGTTTCCACCCTAATATAGACATATCATTTTTAGGTATGGATGGTGGTGTATCTAGCTCTATGACTTCTCAAGAATGGGAAGAAACAATACAAAACCATTTTCATCCAACACCAGACACTGTTGGTATATCAATGACAAGCGAAAAAGTTAGAATTGATGAAGGTACTATAGATAATGACCTTTTATCTATTAAAGTAAAATCAGAAACATCTACATTAGATAGACAACCACCTGATTACGAAGATTTAGGAGTATTTTTCTCACCTACAACTGAAATAAACGAAGATATAGTTTATACTTTGGGTGCCTTTAGACTAGATGATTATATAGGTTCACCTTTACCTTCAGAACAATCTTCTTCTCAATATAATAATTTAAAAGATATAAAAGATGTTTATTTTAAAAAGGTAAAAAAAAGATATAATTATTGGGATTACATAAAAACCATACAATATATAGATCATACATTATTTAAATTAGTAGAACAATTTATACCAGCAAAAGCAAACTTAAAAACAGGTTTATTAATTGAACCACACTATTTAGAAAGAAGTAAATTTGCAAGAGAATTACCAGTAGTAAATTATGGTACTACAATGACCTCTGGATCTTACCAAACGTTTGATTTTAGAATTGATCCAGAAAGAAGTTTAAATTTACAAGAATCTTCTGTCGTAACTACTAATAATCTTTCAACTACTACTGGTAGTAATGGTCAAAGACAAGAACAGGGAACTAATATAACTATAGATATAGATGATTATATATTAGATGAAATTCAAAATATATCTCAGGCACCTATTACACCGGGAACAGGAGTAAAAAAATCAAAAATCCTTTTAGGAAATGCTACTAAAGGAAGATTATCTAGTAGGTATTATCGAAAATTAACTGACGGAAAAGAAACAGATTACTAGTTATGGCAACAAATGATGAATATAGCGTAGAGTTTAATGATTCTCTTTTAGATCTTGATGGGTGGAAAAAACCTAGATATGAAGGATCTAAATTAACAGGAAAAAAAATTAACGAATTTATTGATGGGGATACTTCTTTTGGTAAAAATCCAGTTGTAACATCAAAACCTACAGCACTTTATATAGGTAGTACTCTAATAAGTGCTGAAAATGAAGACCCACAATATACTATTATAAATAAACATTCTTATATTAAAATAGATAAAATATTAATTATTGATAATGATAATGAAAATATACAAATTATAGATTCAAATTCGGAATCTTCTGGATCTTTTCAAAGATTTATAACTAGTAATTTACCAACAAATTCTAGTTTTAGTTTAAAACTATTAGATAAATCTATACAAAACTCTTTAAATTCTCAATATTTTGTTAAGTTTAATAAAGGATGGTTGTTAAGAACTTTTGACTCAGGACCATATGACATGGGCCAACATGGTGATCCTACCGAGGCTAAATTATCATTAACTACAGGATTTACTGGTGAATTCCAAGGAATCAATGGAGGTAATACTATTAATTTAGAAGAATTAATATTTATATATGGTAGTGGTGAATCAAATGGAGGTAATTCTTTATTACAACCCATGTACCCTACTTATTTATCTTCAAGTGTTATAAAAAATAAATTTACAGAACAATATTATAATTATGACGATAATCAAGAACGTTATGATATAACCCCAGGAACATTTTCTACTTTTGATAATGGTTTGGGTGTTGATAATGAAAAACTTACTGGTAGTGTTCATTTTTCTGCTAGTAGATTTATAGGTGGAACTGGGGGAACTTTAGATTTTCTTAGAGAAAACTCTACAACTACTGAATTACATTTAACTTTACTAAAAGGAGAAAAAGATTTTGCAAAAGGTCAATTTAAGGATGAAAGAAGTATAGGAACATTTGAAGTAGATGCTAATAGTGATATTTTAACTATTACATCGGGAACTCTTACCCCTAGTATTCCTTTTTTAACACTAAAGGGTGGAAAAATATCAATATTTGAAGGGCAAACAAACGAGAATTTTTACGGAACAGTAAGTCAATCTGTTAACCACAATACTAAATTTAAAAGAAAAAATCCTGATTCACCTTTTCATCCTGTTATAGTTAATAATACTACTATACCAATAGACTTAACTAATGCTAGTCTAGTTGGTCTTCCTACTACATTTTTCTTTTATGCCAATTTTGCATCTGCTCCAAATTTTACCTTTGGTAATGCAGGTTACTTAACTTATTTAGCAGGTGAGGGAGTTACAAACTTTGGTAGAGATACTCAAGGACTTTTTAACTATTCAGGTTCATTTCATTATCAACTTTCTTTTTTAGATAAAGAACCTGTACTTATTTCAGATATTAATAAAGAAAAAGAACTATATGATGGTATAGGGGAAGATGGATTTGTATTAATACCACAAATAACAAATCAAAAAATTAAAGATAACTTAGAATTTTACTTAGAAAAAGCAGGACTAATAAATAAAACAACAAATACACTATCACCAGATAGAGGAAGATAACACCTTTTTAAAAAAATATATATTTATAACAAAATAAACAACAATGGGATATTTAGATAACAGCTCAATTACAGTAGACGCGATTTTAACTAAAAGAGGTCGTGAATTACTATCAAGAAATGATGGTTCTTTTAGAATTACACAATTTGCTTTAGGTGATGATGAAGTAGATTACACATTATTTAATGTAAATCATCCAAATGGTTCACAATACTCAGGAGAAGCAATCGAAAATATGCCTTTAATTGAGGCTATTCCAGATGAAACTAATATAATGAAACATAAATTAGTCACTTTAGCAAGAGGAACATCTAAATTACCAATTGTAACAGCTAATGTATCTAAAATAACATTAACTATAGGAGCCACAGCTCAGGTTAACCCAAATACACTTAATTTCTTAGATTCAAATTCAACAGCTATAGAGCCAAGCGGATATACAGCTACAATAGCAGATAGACGTTTAGTTTCTAACTTTGTATCTAAAGGAGCAGGAGCAGGTTCACAAAAATCTTTAACTATAAATCCTTATGTTGGAACATCAGTAAGTGAAGCTTTAAGAGGATCAGTATTTAGTTTAACAGCTATTAATAGCACTACATTATTTGGTGCTAATAATAAATTACTAACTACTTTAACAATTACAGGTAACGATACTGGAGCTAGTGTAGTTATACCAGTTGAAATTAATAAAACAGTAGTAGCTCAATCTGCAACCCAAGGAGAAACAGGTATTACATTAGGATAATAAAAAATAAAAAATGGCAAATTTAATAAGATTCGAAAATTCAGATATAGTAAATGATGTACAAAAAGTTGTAACATCTACTTGGTCAGATAATACAAATAATTTACAAGTATCTTTTACTTCCTCAGCACAAGCAGTTTTTACAACAGCTACAAGTTCGGGTGCTCATTTTATAGAAGTACATCACAATGCATCAACAGCAAGCGCACAATTTGCAGTAGCTTATGGTCATAGAGCAGGTTCTGGATCTTTAGATTTTACTAATGATACGGGAGCTATAGGTATTAGTCCTTCAAGAAATATATACAACCAATACCGTCAATTAGTTTTTGGTGATGAAACATCAGATTTTAGCTTTAATGGGCATGTTCCTGATAGTATATTTGTAATTAATATAAATAGAGCTAGATATAAACATAATTTAAAACCAGGAACATTAGATTTAAAAATATCTCAATCAAGAACCGCAGATAATTCACCCGAATTACGTTTAACTGATGATAGTGTAACAACAACAGGATCTGCCACAGTTACTAATGCTGGTAGACAGTTTAATATAGTATCAGGATCTTTAGGAACTATGTCTGGTTCACAATTAACACAAGTACCATCAACTAGTGGTTCTTACGGATTCTTTTACCCAGATACAGGAATTATAATTTTAAATGGAGATGCTATAAGTCATAGAATAGAAACATGTGCTGTAACTGCATCAGCAAACACGGCTAATAATAACCACAAAAAATTAGTTCAACATATTTCAGCAGCATCTCATTTTATTGTAGATAGTGAAGAAAAAGTAAGTTCACAATTTTATTTTGCAAGAGCTAAAAATAACCAATTTAATTATACTACTAATCCTTCATTTGTAGATGCTAATGGAAATGTAAATGTAGATTCATTTATAGATAACCCAACAACATTTATTACAACAGTAGGATTATATAATGATAATAATGATTTAGTAGCAGTAGCAAAATTAAGTCAACCAGTTACTAAAGATTTTACTAAGGAAGCCCTTATTAGAGTTAAATTAGATTACTAAAAAAAAATGTCCCTTAAATGGCAAACGCGTATAAAAAATTTACAGCCAATGACATTGCAACAGTCCCTTTTAATGCCCACAAACAGTATAACTTTACTTCGGCATCTGCTGCTTCAAATCAAGTAACATACTTTAATGCTAAACATACATCTGAATCTATAGATATTTATAGTTCTAATAGTGCTAGTGATGATACTATTAATACTATTAAATATAATCAATTAGATCATCTTTTTTATAAAAATAGTAAAAAAAATTTAGGATATAATTTTGGAGAGCACCATTATGCTAAACAACGTAGAGTATTATATGAAGATTTAAATATATTATCTATTCCTAATGGTTTAGTAGGATATGAAATTAAACCAAAATCTTTATTCATATCAACAAGTAAAGGTAGTTTTGTAGAAGATACAAATGGTAATTTAATAGTAGAAGGAACAAACACAAGTAATTATATTACAGACATTGAGTCTAATCTTTTAAATATAGGACCCGTAAAAGGGTTTAAAAGATATGATTTAAATACAATAGAAGGTTATCTTATAACAATTGAAAATGACCAAAAAGCCTACTATAGAGATGGTAAACCTAGAGTAAATCCTTTATCTTCATATTCAACACCCGATTTTGGAGATGAATTTGATGATAGTTATTATTTTAATTTATTAAAATATAAAAACGTTAATTTTTCTAAACAATCTTTATTTAATGGGGATTTTCCAACAGTTGATTTTGATGGATCTACTTCTGAAATAAAATTAGGACATAATGATAAATTTAATTTTAATCCTAGTGATGATTTTACAATAGCACTACAAGCCGATATATCACACTCATTAACAGAAATAGAATCTTCTTACTTAATATCAAAATCAACAACAAAAACAGTAATACCTTCACCTGAAGAAGGAAAAGCAGGAAGTATATCAACCCAAACATCAGGAGCTCTTCAATTAAAAGATACACAAGCTAAACCACAATTTCCTTTTGAAGTATATGCTATAAAAGATGAAATATTTTTTAGAAGGTCTGATGGTAGGATAACTACAACTATAAGTTCTTCTTTACCTTTAGGAATGAATCATATTTCTTGTAGAGTTTCTTCTTCTCAAATGGAACTTTTTATAAATGGTATAGGATTAGGAAGTTCGGGGTCAGATGGCACTATAGATCATACACAAAATCAAGCTAATATTTATATTGGTAATAAAGGAGGAAACACGGATTTTTTATCTGGATCTTTAAGCCAAATAAATATATACAATAAAGCACTAACAGATACTCAAATATTAAATCATTATAGTAGTAGTAATGGTTCTCCTTATGTAGGTAATGTTTTTCATAGAAATGGTTTTGTAACATTTACACACCCGGGATATGTAGTAAGTCTTGCAAATATAGCTAGTGGATTAGTTAATTTACAATTTCAGGGTTCTCATTTAATTTATGAACACGAATATCAATGTACTATTGATGAACATGAATTTAATGACACTATGAATATATCAGCAAGAAAGATTAGATCTAAAGACTCAGACGAATTAGCAGATTTTGCAACAGGTTCACTTTTTAAACCGTATGTTACAACAATTGGTTTATATAATGAAGATAATGAATTATTAGTAGTAGGAAAATTAGGCCAACCTGTTAGAGCATCAGATGAAACAGATACTACTTTTGTAGTTCGCTGGGATTCCTAAAATACTTTTTGTACATTAAGGGTTATGTGGTATTTCTTAGACAAACAAATAGACGAAATTTCTGACCTTCCTGAAGGAGCGTTCGGATTTATTTATCAAACAACTCATATTCCAACCGGAAAAAAATATATTGGTAAAAAATCACTAATGTATAATCGTAAGAAAAAACTTACTAAAAAAGAACTTTTAGAATACGCTGGTAAAAAGGGAAGAACTCCTACACACACCAGAGTACAAAAAGAAAGCGATTGGAAGACCTACTATGGTTCACATTCATTTATCAAAGAATCAAATAAAGAAGACTTAGAAAGAAAAATACTACAATTGGCTTTTAATAAAAAAGAACTTACATACTTAGAATGTAAATGGCAATTTGTGTTAGAGGTATTAGAAACTAATAAATATCTTAATGATAATATATTAGGTAAGTTTTACGATAGAGACTTTAAATGAAAGAAGATTTATTAAAACAGTTATTAGAATCAGTTTTAGGTAAAAGTAAATCAGCTCGTGGAGGTGAAGAAGCTGTATTTAGTTGCCCTTCTTGCAACCACCATAAGAAAAAATTAACCCTAAACTTATCAACACAAAAATTTCAATGTTGGGTTTGTGGTTATAAAGG
>VMHT01017535.1_pt1 | contig 24295 bp, 30 predicted proteins | sample 4693611 | NCBI WGS metagenome assembly VMHT01 (sample SAMN12280063, study PRJNA550983) | marine metagenome | isolation source: seawater sampled from same location over 5 years 0.02-0.2 micron viral filtrate | place: USA: collected off the coast of southern California halfway between the port... ...
GCTTGTAATAAACAAGCAAGCAGCCGTAGAAGGTATGGGTATGAACGTAGCTTCTCACGAGTTCTTTCATGAGTTTTTAAGAAATACATTAAGAAATAATCCTGAAGTTTCTGTGGCCTTAGGAAGATCTCTTCAAGGTTATTTAGCTAACATAGATCCAAAACAAGTTAGAGATAGTGATTTTAGAAATAGATTAGCAGCATATCAAAATGCTCCAGAGTCTATACAAACCGAAGAGACGATGGCTATATTTGCTGACGCTTTAGCTAACGGCACTATGCAGTACAACGAAAATGCTATGACTAAGCTTGGAGATATTGTTAGAAGAATAATGCAGGGCCTTGGCATGCGCGTTAAGTTTAAGTCTGGTAGAGATGTTTTTAATTTTATAAAAGATTACAATAAAGCTATTGAGTCAGGAAAAGGTTTAAATAGAGGTTTAAGAAAAACTGCCATTGAAGGAGCTAGAATAAGCGGAAACATAAAAGCTGAAGCTCAGCTTCTTAAAAACATGGTTGCTGGTTTTAATAAACAGATAAAAGCAGACATGCCTGATGTAGAAGATCTAACGCTTGATGATTTAGAAGCTATGGGCGTTAGGTTTTCAAAGGAAGGCTTGCCAGCTGAAAAGATGAGCAAGGAAGAGCTAGCTAAGTCTGTTAATGATACTATGGCTCCTCTAATAAACCTTAAAAAGAAAAGAAACAACGGCACTATAACAGAGCAAGAAGAGCGTATGCTTGATCGTATGCAAGCTGACATACCTGGTAGAGCCGCTTTCTTTTACACGGGTATGGCTCAAGATGCTTTTAGCAGATCTTTAAATTTAGCTCCAACAGAAGATATTAGAAACGATCTATTAAACAATAAAGAAGACATAATGTCTCAGCTATTGTTTGATCCTGGAACAGCTACAGCTAAAGCTAGAACTGTGCTAGGCTTGCTTCAAGACTTTGACCCAGCAAAACATAAATATGAAAATGCAGCCGCTTATGTTAATCAGTTTTTTAAAAGAAGATCACAAGAAATATTTGCTAGAAGAGGAGTTGAAGATGTAGCTACTAAGTCACAAGATCAAGACGAAGCTATAAAAAAGAAAGTTGAAGGTATGACAGGGCCTAGCTCTGATCAAGTAGAAGCTAAAACTAAAGGTAGAGTTTTAGGCGCTGATCTTGGTTTACACAAATACGATCAAGACGGAAACAGAGTAGATGATTTAAGAAAAGAAGCTGACAAGCAGTTAGACATGTTATTAGAGCAAGACTCTCCTACGTTTGCTGAGTCCCCTTCTTTTACAGCTCCTTTTATATCTGAAGTATCAGGAGTGCCAGCTAAAAAAATAACAGATAAAACAGCAAACTTAAATCAACACCTAGGGCCAGCTAGAAGATTTAACGCTAAGTATAAGGACATGCTTATAGCAATGAGACCTAGGCATTACACCGTGAAAATGGTTCAATCTAAATCTGGTGAGTTTGAAGCTAGACCTGACAAAGCTATTGGTATACCTAACAAAATTAAAAGTTTAGGTTATAACAAAGGCACTAGAAAATCTAACTTAACACCTTGGCATATCAAGCCTATAAGCTCGTCAGAGTTTGAAAATTTTATAGCCCCAAGAAATACAGATGGAACTGTAAATGAGAGTGATAGAAATATAGAGCAAAACAATAAAGGTTGGTTAAGCTTGCTTGATAAAGTTATGAGTAATCAAGAGATACGTATGGCTGCTATAGACAGAGGTTTACCTATGCAGTGGATTGGTAGAATGCGAGACGGTAACTCTAACTATTTATTTTCAAAAGAAATAAGAGAAATGGGCACAGATAACGAGGCTGTGTTCTACGCTAGACTACCTGAGCTTGGTTCTCAACCAATGACGTCTGATCCTAAGTCTATACAAAATGCTTTAATGCTAGTTTATCCAGACATAATGACTAGAGGCACAGCTGGTAAAATAGCTAAGTCAATATCTAAGTTTATAAAACAATACAAAACAATAGAGCAAGGCTTCGCTGGGCTTGATAAAGTACCGCCAAGAACTTTTGAAGAGTTTTTAGCAGACAACATAAATTTACCCGAGTTTAATATAACTAAACTTCTTGACGTAAAGCAAGATGGTAAGTTGATGAAAAACTCAGACTTATACGACAATATAGAGTTTGTTAAAAACCAAAGAGCTTCTGTAGTTAACATGGGTAATTACATGATACAAGACCTTGGCATGAAACCTTCTGAAGTAATCAGATATATGTTAGCTTACTTAAAGCCGATGTATGCTGGTGCTAGTAAAATAGGTAGAGGTAGTATTGGTGTAAAAGAAGATGGAACTCTTTTTTACAAAGAAGGTTTTGAAAGCGGTACACCTAGAGGCATGGTATTTGAAAGCGTTGGTGATTTTATTAAAAACGCAGTAAACAAAATAGAAGGCGTAAACATCGATATGTCTAAGGTTACTGACGCCGGCGGAAGTATACAAGGTAAAAAAATGCTAGAAGTATATAGCGCTGATGTATCAGCTTTACCTCAAAGTGCTAAGGGTATGATGAACAAGCTGAAAAAGCTTGGTGAAAAAGAATTTTTTAAAGCTGTAGATAAAGAAACAAAAGAGGTTCGCCAGCTTATAGATGTAATGATGAGGTATTTTGTTGACCAAGTTAAAGATGGTAATTTAGGTAGAAACGATTTAGCAATGATGATGTTGTCTATGAACGCTGGTTTAGACACGCCTATGAGAAGAGCCGCTAACTTAGCATATATAGGATCTGATGTTGAAAACATGGATCCTAGCGATATGACTAAAGAAACGGTAGCTTACGAGCACATGATTCCAGCAAATTACATGGCTGTTAAAATACTAGATCAGTATATGAACAAAGGTGGTATACCAAATCTAGATGAGTTTTATAAAAACTACAACGTAGCTATTATATCAGCAAAGATGGACGATGTTTTAAAGAAGCAAGGTCTACTTTCTATGATGCCTGTAAATTACGATTTAGATATGCCTTCTTGGACTAGGTATTACAATTTTAGAACTCAAGGGTTTAGTGATGTTGTAGGCTTAAAAGCTTTAGACCCTAAAGCCGCAGATGTTTCTAGCACAGAGGCTTTTGAAAAAGCAAACAAGTTGTTAATTGACAGCCCAGTAGATTTACAAAATAAAAAGAATTACGATAAAGCTATAAATAATGCTAGACTATTTTCTAAAGAAACACCTTCAAAAGGTATGTCTACGTTTGACTTTGACGAAACCTTAATAGACAAAGGTGAAAACTTTATTATAGCTAAAAAAGACGGTCAAGAGGTTAAGATTAGTTCTGGTCAATGGCCAATACAAGGACCTCAATACGCGGCTGACGGTTGGAAGTTTGACTTTACAGACTTTGTAAATGTTAGAGGCGGTGTTGATGGACCGTTACTACAGAAAATGAAAAACCAAATAGCTAAGTATGGATCTAAAAACGTATACGTTTTAACAGCTAGACCGGCTGAAGCTGCTACAGCTATACATGGCTGGTTAAAAACTAAAGGAATTAATATACCTTTAAAAAATATTACCGGCTTAGGAAACAGCACTGGAGATGCTAAGGCTCAATGGTTCATAGATAAGTACGCTGAAGGCTATAATGATATGTACTTTGTAGATGATGCTTTACCTAATGTTGAAGCTGTTAAACATGTGTTTGATCAGCTTGATATTAAGGGTAAGTCTGTCATTGTAAGACCTAGGTTTAGTCTTGATCCATCTGTAGAGCTTGACAATATGTTAGAGCGTAGCAAGGGTGTTGATAGAAACGCTGTGTTTAATAGAGTTCAAGCAAGAAACAAAGGAAAAGTAAACAAAGTAAGACAGCTATTTATACCGCCAAGCGCTGATGATTTTGAAGGCCTGATGTATTATAATATGGGTAAAGGAAAACAAGGCGAGGCCGATGCTAAGTTTTTCAAAAATATGTTTTATGATCCTTACAATAGAGCAGACAGAGAGCTTGATATGTACAAACAAACATTAAGAGAAGATGTTCAAGCTATAAAAAAACGTTTTCCTGAAGTAGCTAAAAAATTAAAAAAAGACTTTAGCAATACTGGATATACAAATGAGCAGGCTATGCGTATATACCTGTATCATCAAGTTGGATACGACGTGCCTGGTATGTCTGAAGCTGACGTCAACAATGTAGCACAAGCCGTAGCATTAGACCCTGAAATGACTATGTTTGCCAACTTAATTAGAAACGCTATGAAACTCGACGAGTATGCGCAGCCAACTGTAGGTTGGAACGCTAGCTCTTTTAATGGAGATATGTCAGACGCGGCTAAGATCAAAAGAGATGGATACATGCAAGAGTGGAACGAAAACATTGAAGCTACGTTTACTCCTGAAATGTTAAACAAGCTAGAAGCCATACATGGATCAGGATATAGAAGTGCCCTTGAAGATTCTATAGCTCGTATGAAGTCTGGTAGCAATAGACCTACTATAAAAGATAAAAGAGTTAACGGCTTTTTAGACTGGTTAAACGGCTCTGTTGGTGCTATCATGTTCTTTAATGCTAGATCAGCTGTGCTACAAACTTTGTCTACGGTTAACTTTATTAACTTTGAAGACAATAATATATTCGCGGCTGCTAAAGCTTTTGCAAATCAAAAACAGTATTGGGCAGACTTTGTTATGCTGTTCAACTCACCAATGCTTAGACAAAGAAGAGGGGGTTTACAATCAGACTTAAACGCTTCAGAGCTAGCACAACTAGCAGAACAAGGAGGTGTTAAAGCTGTTATTGGTAGATTACTAGAGTTTGGTTTTACCCCTACACAAATAGCGGACAGCTTCGCTATATCTGCCGGTGGTTCTACATACTACAGAAACAGAGTAAATAAATATGTAAGCGAAGGTATGAGCCAGTCAGAAGCTGAAGCTCAAGCTTTTATAGACTTTCAAGAAATAGCAGAGGCTACTCAGCAGTCTAGTAGACCAGACAAAATATCTCAAGAGCAAGCATCAGTGTTAGGTCGTTTAATACTAGCGTTTCAAAACACTCCAATGCAGTACAACAGACTTATAAAGAAAGCTGCGTTAGACTTAATGAACGGTAGAGGTGATACTAAAGCTAACATATCTAGAATACTATACTATGGAGCTGTGCAAAATATTATATTCTCATCTCTTCAAACAGCTTTATTTGCCGTGCTGTTCGATGACGATGATCAAGAAGAAGAGTTTTTAGACACAAAAATAGAACGTATAACAAATGGAACTCTTGACTCACTACTTAGAGGTTCTGGTATATATGGCGCTGTATTATCTACAGTTAAAAACACTATCATGAAATACATGAGTGAGAGAGAAAAAGGTATGCGCGCTGACAACGGTAGAGTTTTAATTGAAGCTCTTAACGTGTCTCCACCTCTTGGATCAAAAGCTAGAAAACTATATTCAGCTATGACCACAGACAAGTGGAATCAAGATATTTATGATAAAATACCTTTGTACAATATTGATAATCCAATATGGGATGCTGCAGGTAATACTGTCGAAGCTGTAACAAATGTTCCGGCTGGACGTATACAAAGAAAAATATCTAACTTAAAAGCAGCTTCAGATAATGAAAATGCAACATGGCAGAGATTAGCTTTATTTTTAGGTTGGGACAAGTGGGGCTTAGGTATTGAAAGACCTGAAGAAATAGAAGAGGCTAAAGAAGAAGTTAAAGAAGAGAAGAAAGAGCAGAAAAAGAAAGAGCGTAAAGAAAAAGAAGCTGAAGTAAAAGAAGAAAAAGAAAAAGATTACTTAAAAGATCAGCAAAAAGAAAAAGAAGAAAATAAAAAGCCTAGATGTGCGGCAGCTACAAGGAGCGGTAGTAGATGCAAAGGCACGCCTGTTGACGGAACGTATTGTACTATACATACAAAAGTAGAAAAAAGAAGTGATGGTAAAGAAGTACAATGCAAGAAAGTAAAGTCTAACGGTGACCGCTGTAAAATGAAGACATCAAGTAAATCAGGATTATGTTATTATCACGACTAATAGTTTTATTATTTTTATTAACTAGCGTTTGTCAAGCGCAAGTGTTAAAGAAAACGTTTAAGTTTTCTACGTTTTATATAGCAGCAAATGGTAATACATCATTGGCTGATAGAGATATATACTCTGTTCAAGACGGAACCGTACTGTATGACACAGTGTTTACCCCGTTTGATTACTCATTAGTTATGGGTATACGCAAGATTAAAAGGTTTGGTTATGAAGATATAACTAAGTTTAAAGACGGTACAGAGTCTGCTTATGGCGACGCCGCTAGCGTAGGTCTATCACCGTTTGAGTATTTATTTCAAGCAAACTACAAAAGGCAAGAAGGCGTTGAGTATTTAGATCAACATCACTTTGTTAGATATGTTAAACCAAAATGGCTTGCTAAAGTAGAATATATTAAAGATGGTTTTGCAGACATAGAGTATTTTGAAAGTACGCAGCGATTAAGATTAAACGGTAATAAAAAGTTGTCGTTTAACATCGGCGCTGTACAAAGATTAGCAGAGCCATACGGCTTTGATCCATTAGAGCAGTGGAAGATACAAAACGACTATCTGCATTATACATGTCTAGCTATTGAAGAAGGCTACAGCGTAGACGTGTACGAAAATGAATATAAAGATCCTAACGGTAACACCGTAGCTACAAGCTCTGACATTTGGAAAGAAGTTGTAATACCACAAGTGTTAGAAGACTATGTTGAAAAGAAACGTAATGAGCTACCTAATCAGTGGCAATACTCTTTAGTAGTTGGGTTTGATTACTATTATTATAAAAAGAACTTTTGGCTACACAGTTGGGGTAACTTAATGCCGTATCATTACGATGATGGTGGCGAGTACTCTTATCACAACTTTAATGATGGTGAGCAGTGGTATGACTACTCAGGCGGCTTAATCATAGGTACTAAGATAACCAAGAACTTAGGTGTGTTTATAGAAGGTAAGTATAACAAGTACTGGAATCGTGAGTGGTACGACTTTAAGTGCGGTATCAACTATGTAATATTCTAAGATATGAGTTTCACTTTACCAGGCATAAGCTATAAAGAACCAGACAGTCCTTTAGATAAAAAGAAAAGGAAAAAGAAACCCGATGTTCGCAAAACTACCAAAGGAAAAGGTAGAAATTTTAGAACAGTTAAAGAGGGCGCTGGTATGACAGCTAAAGGAGTTGCGGCGTACAGACGTAAAAACCCTGGTAGTAAACTAAAAACAGCTGTGACAGGCAAGGTAAAGCCTGGCAGCAAAGCAGCTAAGCGAAGAAAAGCTTTCTGCGCTAGATCAAAAAGTTGGACTAGCGAAAGAGGTAAAGCTGCTAGACGAAGATGGAAATGTTAAAATAATTAGATATGTATACACCTTATAAAATGATGGGCTCAACTCTTTATGGTAAACCCATGGCAAAAAAAATGTTAACTTCTGCTCAAAAAACTCTACCTACAGAGTTAAAAGAAAAAATGATAGATTCAGGAGAGTACGAAGGACCTCTTAATAAATATGTTTCAGATGCTCAAAGAAAAGCCGTGCATGCTAGCAAAGCAGACGGTGGTAAAGGAGCTCCTACAGCTAAAAAAGGTTGCAAGTCAAAATATAGAAAATAATGGCTTACGATATTACAAATAGCGGTGCTTTAAAAAAAATCAGTGGAGCTTGCAAAGCTGCGGCTAAACGTAAGTTTAAGGTTTGGCCTTCTGCTTACGCTTCAGGTTGGGGCGTACGCTGTACTAAAGCTGGTGGACCTAGCAAGTTTGGCGGCGGTAAAAAGAAAAAGAAAAAGTAATGGCCTTTAAAATGAAGGGCTTTAAAGCTCATAACATGTTTGATCCTAAGACTGGCAAGAAAATTGTTGCTGATACTTACGATGAGCATGTAGAGCTTGGTGAAAAAGGATATACGCACGAACCTCCTACTAAAAAAAGAAGTAAAGTTAAAGGTGGAGGTACTAAAAAAGTATGTTTACCAGCTTCTAAGGTTAGAAGTATGAGTAAGTCTGAAAGAGCTAAAGTAGTAAGAGCTAAACGCAAAGCCGCTAAAGGCGGTAAGTATAAAAGATCTAGCAAGTCTTTTGTTAAAGGTGCTCGTAAAAAAGGCGCTACACTAAGAGACTGGTTTAAAAAAGAAAACTGGGTACAAGTAGGTAATCCATCTAAAAAATGTGGTGAATAATGGCAACTGAAATAGGTAAAGACACTAAAGTAAAATTAAGTTTAGAGACTATCATTTCTCTAGGAGTTGTGCTAGTAGGCATGACAGGCATGTGGTTTACGCTTCAAGCAGATATAGCTGAAGCTAAAGAACTTCCTGAACCACCAGATCCAGAAGTTACACGCATGGAGTTTGATATGAAAGATCAAATGATACGTAACACTATCATGAACACGCAAGAAGATGTAACTGAAATAAAAGCTACGTTAGAAAAAATTGAAGATAAACTTTATAAGTAATGAATAAGTTTACTAAATTTTTATATGCGCTTATAATTATAATCGCTTTTACTATTGGCGTAGCTTATAGTCAAGTTAAAGTAATACACTTCAACGCTGGTTGGAACAAAGCTAACGACGTCGAGTGGTTTAATAAAATATCAGACGCTGGTAAGAAAAACTTAAGTATTGACAACGCTGACGTACAGAAGAAATACGCTATTGCTATTGTACCTACAATAATAGTGTTTGATGAAGGTGAAGAAGTAAAACGCTTTCAAGCTGATCTTAGTTTTAAAATGGTTGCTACAAGAGAAGAGATACAGGAATATATTGATGAACTTATAATAAGTAAATTTTAATGAAGTATTTAATTACACTATTGTTTTGTATTAACATAGCGTTTGCACAATGTCCTAACGGAACATACCTAAACATCGTTATAAATCCAGATCAGTATCCAGAAGAAACTTCATGGGCTATATTGGACTATAACTTAGATACTGTTGTAACTGGCGGTCCTTATGATAACATTATAGATTACTCTCCACAAGTAACTCAGCTTTGTATACCTAATGGTGACTACGAATTTGTAATAAGTGATACCTATGGAGATGGTATGCAAGGTAGCCTATGGGGTGGACAAGATGGCTCGTACTACTTAGTAAGATGTAATGATACTATAGTTGAAATAGATTCGGCTAACTTTGGTTTTGTTGCTTACCATGGGTTTACAGTAAATGACTGCGCTCCGCCACCGCCTATATACGGTTGCATGGATGATAGCTTTGTAGAGTTCTTGCCAATAGCAACTGTAGACACAGGGATGTGTTTCACAGAGAAGTTATTTGGCTGCACAGATTCGCTTGCTTATAACTACGTAGACTCAGCTAACACAGATATACTAATAGATAGTTGTACGCATACATTAGAGCTTACAGACTTGGCTGGCAACGGTTGGGCTGGAGCATATCTACAGGTATTTCAAGGCAACAACTTTTTAGGTATATTTACTCTTGATGATGGCTTTGACACTACGTTTACATTTGAGTTAAGCGTAGCAGAGCCGGTGCAAGTAAAATTTAATATAACACAGCAGTCACAATTCACTTCAGTACAATGCGGTTATAGTTTATATTCTGATGAGCACGTAGCTATTAATGCACCAGGAGGGTTTGCTAGCCCACTAGTTCCTTTTGTTAACGTGGTTGGCGTGCCTTACTGTGGTAATAGTTGTATCGATAGAGTTTATGGTTGTACTGACGTTTCAGCTTTAAATTACAATGCTGTAGCTAACACTGACGATAATACTTGCTATTATGTAACAGGCTGCACGAACCCTATATACTTAGAATATAATGCTAGCGCTGATTATGATGATGGTAGCTGTAATACTTTAGTTGTGTTAGGTTGCATGGATAGTACAGCTTTCAACTTTGACCCAACCGCAAATGTAGAGCTATCAGGATCTTGTATACCTACAGTGTTGGGTTGTATGAACGAGTTTGCTTTTAATTACAACCCACTAGCTAATACGCCTGACACTTGCGTAGCTATTATAGAGGGTTGTATGGATATTACAGCTATGAACTACGACTCGTTAGCAAATGTAAGCGATAACTCTTGCGTTTATTATGCCTACGGCTGTACAGATGTAACAGCGTTTAATTACGATCCGCTAGCAAACACAGACGATGGTAGTTGTATAGAAGTATTCTATGGTTGTATGGACGCTACGATGTTTAACTATGACCCTAATGCAAATACAGACAATGGTAGTTGTATACCTTTTTACTACGGATGTATGGACAGTACCGCACTCAATTATGATGACGATGCTAATACTGACAATGGCTCATGTGTTTACGCTATTTATGGTTGCAATGATCCGACTGCTATTAACTACGATCCGCTTGTTAACACACCTGACTCAACGTGTGAGTATTCTGCTGGTTGCGCTATTGGTGATGTCTATACTTTACCTAATGAGTGCTTTGCTTGGGTTATAGAAGTAGATGAGTATTGCTGTGATGTTACGTGGGATCAAGGCTGCGTTAACTTATACGAGTATTGTCAAGATGGTTGGTCAGGCCCGACCGACTTAATTGAGTTTAGAAACGATCTAGTTACATATCCTAACCCTACAAGTGATTATATATACGTAAATAAAAAAGTTGATCTTACAGTGATTAATATGCTAGGGGATATACTTATACATAAAAATAAAACAAATGTCTTAGATGTGTCTACGTTGCCATCTGGGATATACAACGTGTTGATTGAACACAATAAAATTAGAACTAATAAAAAAATAATTAAAAAGTAAAATGGCAACAGTAAAACCAACATTAACATTAACTTCTACTGATGCGTTAACTGATAGCATCTCGTTGTCAGTTACTAAATCGCTAACTGTAGGAGACGGAAACAATATATACGGTAAAATAAAGTCTACAACAGCTTATCAAACTATAGGTTTAGATACTGCTTATGGAGCTTCTATGGTATATTTAAAAAACTTAAGCACAAGCACTAGCTCGAGACTTAAAACTCAAGCTATCGAAGGTGTTATCATTAGCGCTAACGACTCAGCTGATATTCAAATCATGGAGCTTTCAGCTGGTGAGTTTGCTTTATTTCCATGGAACGGAACAGATGATCTACAAATTAAACACAACGGAAACGGAACAGCGCCTTTCTTAGAGTACGCTATATTCGAGTTCCCTGCATCATAACAAATAAAGAATAATAAAATGGCAAAAATAACAAAAACATTATCGCTAACTTCTGTGGCAGGTGGAACTAACGGTGTCTTATCAGATGCTCTAAGCATATCGGCTACTAAAGACGTTACGATAGACGGTGACGTAAGTCAAAGAATTTACACTGTATCTAACGACGGTACAGGCGGTAACGCTACTACTGTTGCTCCTATAGCTGGTAGAAGTATTGTTTATTTAAAAAACAAGTCTACGTCAGAAATAACAATTAGTATTTACACTGACACTGGAGCTGATAACACAGTTGCTGCTGCAGAACTATTTATAGAGTTAAAGCAGAACGAGTTTGCTATAATGCCAGCTGCGTTAGACTTCTCTTTAATGGCTGTTGGAGCAAGCGCTGGAGGCTTATTAGAAGTAGCGTTATTTACAGAAGCTTAATATGCAGCTTGAGGTACTAAGATTTAGTTCTCAAATAGACTCAACATCAGGACTTCTTTTCGAGTTAACAGACATCGGGAAGAAGTTCTTATGTTATACGCTAGAGGACGAACGTCGAGCTCTAAAAGTTAGAGGCGAGACGCGTGTGCCAGCTGGTACATATAAAATTGAATTAAGAAATGAAGGTGGGTTTCATCAAAGATATACTAAAAAATATCCTGGTTTACACCGTGGTATGTTACATATCACTGATGTACCTAACTTTGAGTATATTCTTATACACACTGGAAATACTGACGAGCATACTGCTGGCTGCCTCATTGTTGGTGACGCGCAGGAAAATAATCTCTTATTGCCAGATGGCTTTGTTGGTAAAAGTGTTAACGCTTATAAAAGGATTTACCCGAGCATTGCGAAAGCTATAGCAGACGGAGAAGAGGTGACAATCACCTACGTTGATTATGATTAAATGGATAGGACAACATATCGTAAGTTTAATAGCTAGGTTTAGAGATGACGTATATCTTGAAAACTTAGCTGAGACAACTCAAGATCATGTTGTTGGTATCGATGCCGATGGTAAGCTTTACAAGCAAGACAAAGGTACTACAGACAGCTTTACCGTAGAAGATGGTGACACTACAGATGTTGTTATATCAAATGGTAAGCATTGGAAGTTTGTTGAAGGTGGTGGTATAGATATAAACTGGACGGATACTAGCAACGGTACTTCCTCGGATGAATATGATCTTACGTTTACTTTAAGCAAAAATCTTCAAGATCTTTTAATAGATGCAGGTCATAGTATTAGAGGTATAGCTGGATCTGATATTGTTGTTCAGTCTACTCAAGACATTAATCTTCAATTAGATTATGATCAAGCTTCAACTGCTGGCGCTCACTCTTTTAAAATAACAAATGGCGATGGTAACACTATTTTTAGTGTAGACGAAGATGGTAACATAGTTACTAGAGGCAGTATCACAGCACAAACAGCTGGAGGTGCTACTAAACATCCGTCTAAAGGATCTTCTGGTAACTTATTAGTAGATGATGCTGGTGTTGTTTCAACAAGGCCTGTCTCTGATTTAAAAACAGATTTAGCTTTAGCTAAAGCAGACGTAGGTTTAGGTAGTGCTGAGAACAAGTCATCAGCAACTATTAGAGGTGAAATTGTTGACAGTGATATACCTGCTTTAAACGCTAGCAAAGTTACAGGTGGAACTTTTGATGATGCACGTATACCTAGTCTTGGGGCTAGTAAAGTTACATCTGGTACATTTGATGACGCTAGAATACCTAGTCTTGGGGCTAGCAAAGTAACTAGTGGAACTTTTGCAGACGCTAGAATACCTGACTTAAACGTTAGCAAGCTAACAGCTGGAACTTTGTCTGCAGCAAGAGGAGGAACAGGTGTTGCAGACGTAAAGCAAATAATAACAAGACAAGCCTTTCAATGTAACTTTATAGATGATATAGGCACTACAAAGCATTATCTACCTTTAGCAGGTATACAAGAAAATACAGTAAGGTATCAAGATGAAGCTGCTATGCTAGCGCCTTGCGATGGTCGAGTAGCGTCAGTAACTCTTAAAATGGAAAATTTAGGTGGAGCTAGCGGTGACATAACTTTTGGTGTTGAGGTAGCTGAAAATCCTGGAACTGGGTATGCTCAAACGTGGACAACTGTAGAGACTGAAACTTTTACTATTGGCTCAGGAGACAATCATGATACATTTCATTTTCATTTTACTCAGTCAACGGCTGGGGCTAACAATGGAACAAGTAAGCATTTTGATGCTACAATGATGTGGGCTATATCAATACAGTCTGATGACTCTTCTTTAGGAGGCGATGGCGGTAATGATGAAAGATGGTTTGTTACCGCTGTCGTAGAATGGGATTGGTCAACATACTTAGGAACGGAAGGAACAACAACTAAATATACAAGCGTACCATAATGACACAGTTTTCAGTAGAAGTAGCAGCAGGTAATACATGGGTAGATTTAAAAGTAACTAGCTTTAAACGTGTATTGATAAACACTTTAGAGAGTACAAACTCTATTGTAGATGTTGTTGTTGGAAGAAATACTCTGGCTGACACTACAGATGCAGTCAGTCCTAAAGAAGGTAATTATATATTAAAAAGTATTGTTATACCTAAAGGTGCAACATTATGTTTTGAAGATTTAGATGTTTCTAACTTTAAACAAAAAATAGGAAACACCAAGAACGACAGTTATACTATATTAGTTAGAAGTTCTACAGGTGCTTCCCATTTCTTTATTAGCTACTAAGCAGCTACAGCATTTTTCATTTCTTGAACTTCAAGTCTAACTTGTTGAGCTAAGTTCTTAATGTCTTGCATATTTTTCCTTACTCTAGTTCCAGCGGCTTTATTACCGTCATTAAACTTTTCTAAGTCTTTGATACCTTGTTCAAGGTTAACTAACATTTGGTTGTACATTCGTGTTACTTCGTTCATAATAAATTAAATTAAAGATTAGTTACTTCACATGAGCCACCAGCGCAAGCAAGCTCGCCTGATAGATCTGTGTTATCGTCTAGTTCAACTACGTTTTCTAAGTTTATTGCGTTTAAGTGTTTCATACGCTCATTATACTCGTCTTCAGATACATCTTCAAACGGAGCTTGAGTATATGTACCACCGTCATAAGGCAATACTGATAGACCGTTGTAGCAATCACGGTTGTTCCACATCCACTCACCAGCTTTGTCCCACTCATCTTCTTTCAAAGATATTGTAGCAGACACGTTGTGAGTGTTGCTTCCAGCTCTGTGACCGGGCTTAACCCACTCATCAGAAACTTGCTTAACTCTTTCGAGTAAATCAAACGCGGACTCAGTTCGGACAATAGAACCTTTTGGCGATTGTTGTGGTATCTCAATTACAGCGGTATCGTGTGGTCTGAAATATTCATCTTTGACTAGCTCAGGAAGATGAATCGATAGATACGAATATATCGCTTCATTTTTCCCTACGCGTAATCTACGGACATAATAATCATTATGCCACGCATGAATACCGGATGAAGTTCCGAGTACCAGAGATGTCGTCCCTGCAGGCTTCACGCAGGTTGTACGCGCAGCTTTGTTAATACCAATTAACTTAGCTACTCTTGTATTCTCACGTTTTACCATCTCCGCGGCTTTCTTCATGTCAAGTTCTAGCACCTTTTTAGAAGCTATCCCTGTCATTGATATACCAATGAGAGCGTCTTTTTCAGTCGTCTCTCTCCAGACTTCACGTAAATAATGGAAGTCTGTATAACCAGCTTGTAGTGTACCGATGAACGTAGCTGCTTTAACTCTCGTGTTAAGATCGTCTTGGTCAACTAAGTCTGATACATTAACTTCGCATAGGTTACAGAATTGATAAGGACGTAATGCTATTTCACAGCACGGGTTTGTACCCCAGTCTTTATCATTATTAAGGTAGATACCAGGCTCACCTGAACCAGACAGTTCAATACGTTTCCATAAGTCCATAAAGAACTCTTTTGTAATTTTATGTCTGATAAGTACAGCTGAGTTGTTAGCTCTACCACGTTGTGGGTTTGTTTCCCACCAATTGCCTGATTTACAGGAAATCATTTCTTCATCATGTGCCGAAAACAATGATATTAAAGCAGCCCTTCTAATACCGCCTGCAAGAACAGCATCAGCAATATGACAAACAATATCATGAGCCTCAAGAGAGGTAAGATGCGATCCGTCTTGTTTTTCGTCTAATATACCTTGAATTTTAACTAAACACTCTTTCAACGGTTGTGGGCCAGGCGCTTTACCACCTGATGTTACTAGTCTAGCACCCTTAGGTCTTATGTCTGTATAATCAAACTTTATTTTTGACGTACGTCTATCACCAAGATAAGACTTGATTAAAACTTTAACAGCATCAGACCAACCTTCAATGCTATCACCAATGACAAAACGTCTACTACGTTTATCAAAAGGCTTAGTAATAGCTGGTAGCTTTTTAATATGGTGTTGTTGTACTGAGTAGCCTACGCCACAACCAGACAACAGCAAGAACATACACTCGTTAAAAGAGTCTATTGAATCGATAGGTAAGTACGAACAGTTATACAGCCTGTTAGGCGATAACTCAATTGGCTTACCTGAGAACTGAAGGCTACGCATAGAAGGTAGAACCTTCTTAGCGTAAACCAACTTGTATACGTTCTCAATATCGTCAGTTAACTCAGGATATTTCTTTTGATGCATCTCTTTGTTTCGAGTTACAAGCTCTTCCCATGTTTCCCTTCTGTTAAGTTCAGGAATAAATTTAGCGTACTTCATGTGTACGGTAATATCTGACAATATATCTTTCATTAATTAGTAGTTATAAATAGTTAAACAAATATCTAAGAAACCTAAATAGATTACATGATTGTTCTTAGTTTCTTCTTTGTATGTTCTCATGCCGAACAGTATGCCCGGAAAAGTTCCGAAGCTTAATTCCCAATTATCTTTCATTGTGATTTTAGTATTAAATTAATAGTCTCATCACAGTCTTTTTGATTTTGAGGTTTATATAAAGTTACAGAAGGTAAATTGTCTTTTACGTAATTCTTAAACATTTTCCATCGCATTGGAAAACTTTCATTAGCACGACCTTTACACTCAATAATAAAGTCTTTGCCGACAAAGTCTGGCGTATACCTTACTGGTAGTATTTTCTTATTACCACGATCTTTATATTCACCTTTACCATTAGACTGTTTTTCATAACAACTTTGGTTAAAGTCAAAGCCTTCCTGTATAACATAAGTCTCGCCTTCGTATCTAGCTTTTAGCTTAGCTTTTTTCAGGGCTAGATACATATATCGCTCTAGCCCTGATGCAAACTGTATACCGTCAACTACGACCTTCTTAGCTCGTACAGGTCCACGTTTTTTAGATCTCTTCTTCATCATTAAATCTTTGTATTAAAGCTTCTTCTGATAAATCGCGTAGTTCTTCACGTGCAGCTTGAATATACAAGATAGCATCCATTAACTCTTCTTGTATATCGTTTAAGTATGCAGATAAGTCTTTAACGCCAGATGATCTTTCATCGTGTAACGACTGACCATACTTAGTATAACCAACGTTAGACCTTTCAACAAACTTGTCAACCACGTTTTTAACTACTGGATCTCTAAAGCCGTAAGACTTTCTTGCAGCTATACCGTTTTTACCGTCCATTATTTCTCTGTCGCTCATATTAATTATCTTTTACAAATGTTCCGTTAACCATTTTACCTGTACGCTTACTAATAACGTTGTAAGCTTCTTGTATACACTCTTCGATAGGTACACCACATAGCTCGGCTAGATTAGTTAGTACAACTACAGCGTCGCCAATACCATCAATGATTTGTTCAGTATCGTTTTTAAGTATAGCTCTACCGATCTCGCCAGTCTCTTCCATTAACTTGATGTACTGAGTTTTAGGATCACCTTTGTCGTACAAACCTCTTTCGTTAGCCCAAGCTCTAATACAGTCAAACAACTCATCGCCACAGTCATCACAAGTTGTATCGCAACCGTTTAGTTTAACCGTGTCTCTATGTGGGTCGTTATTGTCGAACCATCTAGCAAACGCTTTGTTATATACGTAGCATCGATCGCTAGTATACTGTGATGATTTAACATTACTCATTATCCATTTTACTGACGACTCTGTTATCATAACAGGACCAGCAATTGTTTCCCAAGACTTACCGAGGTTATCCATAAGTCTGCCTTTTAATTTATTGACCGGACAAGGGAATGTCGAGGTCATTTCAGTTACATTTATATCCATATTGTTTAATTCTATAAAATTGTTATTAAATAAATCCTTATACAGTTGTCGATCAACTCTATAGCCGTGACGCTCTTGCAAATACAATTCACGCTTAGATATATAATCTATATCGTCAGACATTTCTAGTATTTCATACTCGCCAACGTCGTATCCTTGTTGTTCTTCAACCCTGTGTTTAATGTTATTTGTTACACCGATTTTAATACCGGGTATGTGATAAATAGCGTACATCATAAATGGTATTGTCTTTCGTTCATTACTGGTAGCTTGTCATTATACAAATGTAAGTTATGCGCGTAGTGGTAATATACGCCAACTGGTATATTAAGCTGATAAGCAACATACATTTGTAGATTTGAAAACTGATATTGATCATTGCAGAAGCCGTACCAGAGATCATTAGATCGCATTAGAACAGACATATCAAGCTTGCCATGCAATATTGTAAACTGCACAGCGTATGTACATGGGGTATCATGCGTATAATCGCTTATCTCTTTACCATCATAAATAGATATGGCTGCTTGTCTAGTCTCAGGATTATCCTTTAACATCTGTATAACAATATCTAGTTGGCTTGTTCTTTCCCATTGCCAACCATAGTTAGAGTTAACGTTGCCGTCATCATCAGCCATACGCTTCCATATAGCTGGTACTTTACCGTACAACTCGCCAAGCTTAGCTATGTTACGATCACCAGATAAATACCATTGCCATTCAGCTTCAGCATAATCTACAGACCAGTTACGTTTGACTTTGCTATCTTTAATATCGTTTAATGCAGGATTTTCAATATAAAAACCAGCGTTAAACAAAGCTTTAGTACCAGCAAAAGATACACCGTCACGTACAATACGCCAGTATAAATCATGGAACGCCTTGTTGGCCGTTTCAAATCTGTTACGCATAGTGCTTTCCGTTTATAGTGTACCATTTATTCACTGTGTTAGGGTTTTTAACTTGGGTAAGAATAAAAGTCTTACCGTTTCTAGTCAGCATAACCGACTTGTTATTTAGAAATTTTATTGTATTTGTCATAATAGTATTTATAATATTCTAATTGTTTAATTAACACTTCGTCTTTTCTAAAACTAGGACTAAAGTTTGATTTACCGTTAATAACTATTTCAACACAGAAGTCATAACCTCCAGTTTCTGCTTTGCGAGCAGGTACAACACAGCAAGCTATGCTATTGTTTATACACCATGAAATAATTTTGTAATCTTCTTTTGTCCAGTTGTAGAAACCTGCTTTAAAAGGTTTGCGCTTTGCCATTATTCCCAGGGCATTGGTTCAGCTTCAGCTTCTGTACCAACGTGTGGTATAAAGCAGCCGGAGCGTGGTTCCCATGTGAAGAAAGACTCAGCTCCGTTTTCACCGAGGTTTTGAAACTTAACCTTGAGGACTTTAACCTTAGTTGTTTTAGCTTCATAATCTCTGTGGACTAGTAAGCCGTGATAACTAGCGTCGTACCACTCACCACCACCTTTGATATTGTACATTGTTGGCTCTTCCATTTTACCGTCTTGGCCTTTGTACATCTTAGTTGGGTGTGCTACGATAAAGGTTAACACATCATACTTTTTACAGAACGTTTCTATCTTCTGTAGGTAATCCATTGTATAGCGGTTAACGTCGTCTGAGTGTGCGTTAACATCTCTAACCTTATTAAACGGATCAATAACTAGGCATTTGATGCCTTTGCGTTTTACAAGCTCAGCGCCTTTGCGCAATACAGCTTCTAAATTGTATTTATCCATATCAATAAAGAAATAGTTGTCATTAACGTGTTCAGTAACTTGTTCCCATTTGCTACCACCTATGTCACCTACAGCAGGCATGTCTTGCCAATGTTTACGCATTAGCTTGTGCGCGTGTAAATACACTGGTTGGTTTTCTGGACTTGCATACGCAGTCTTCCAACCGTATAGTTGATTATAGCCCACAACCATTTGGTCAACAAAGTCAGACTTCCCGCTACTGGGTACGCCAGTAACAGTAATAAACTGACCGGTGTAAGTAGAGAAAATACTATCAAAGTTTTTAAGTCCGATTTGAAAGCCGGGCTTAAACCCGTTTTTAACAAAGTCTTTGAGTTCATCTTCAATATCCTTTAATGTAGACACACCTTCCAGAGGTACAGGTCTAACGTTATCAATTACATCTCTAAGCTTCTCAGCTCCATACTTAACTAAATAATCGTTTGCGTCTTTACAATCATCGAAATCGACTAGATAACAAACCTCAGCACCAAGACGTCGAATAAACTCTTGTCGTAGCGCTTGACCAGCTTCGTCAGCATCAACTGCTAATATAACTTTTTCTTTGTCATCAAAATAGTCTATGCAATTATCTAAATATTCGAGATTGTTTGAGTTTAACGTAGCACCATTAGGCACCGATATAACGTTTTTAACTCCCGCTTCGTGCATTGCAAGCACATCCATTTCACCTTCAACTATGACACAAGCGTCATAACCGATAATACTGTTGATATTATAAAATATTTTCTCTGCACCTTTGTACAGTTTAAAATTCTTACGGCCATCACGGTATTTAACGTTTATGAGTTGATCGCCCATGTAGTAGTTAAACTGAATGGTATTCTCAGATTTACCTGTCTGTGGCATAAACTCTTGGCCTTCACCTACACGTAGGTCAGCCAAGGTTTGTTTTGTTATGCCTCTTGTTTCAAACCACTCTTCAACCTTAGAGCTAGTAGGATTAAACTCAACTTGAGGTCGAACATAAACCTTTTCACTAGCACCTCTGCGCTGATAAGTGTGTAGTTGAAAACTAGTATTACAGTTGTGACAGGTACCAAGACCACGTTCCCAATCGTAAGAAGCACATTTAGCTTTCTTATTTTCAGGTTTCCTAGTGTGAGAGCACAGAGGACAAGTCCCCTGCGTTTTCCCAACTTCTAGGTCGTGCTGATTGAACTGGTCAATCGCAAATCCATTGATCTCTCTGTCTTCTACGTTCATCTTAGAATGGTAAGTCGTCTTCTACTTGTGTTGGAGCTGGCGCCGGTCCAGCAGGTTGACTGTCTCTTGGAGCAGTATCAACGTTGGTGCCGTTAGTCCACACAACTTTTACATTGCCAAGGTATGTTTTAGGAGCCTTAGCATCTCTCTCCTCTTTTGTTTGCTCAACAACGACAGGGCCTTGATTACCAAACTGATCAAGCTCATCGTTAAGCGTAATCGTAATTGGTAAATACTTACCTTTTTTACCGACGTAGATCTTATCTTTCGGTATGTCGTTCAAGTTGATACTTGTTTTAATAATACTTGCCATTAGTAATTATTGATTTGGTTAAACATTCTTTTTAATTGATCTTTAGTAGCAGACGTTGTACGCCTGATGTTATCAACAGCCTTGATATGGCTTTGATTAGCATAAAAATTCTTTTCAGATGTTTTCATTCCTGTTACATCGCATACTCTAGTTTTAGTTCTAGGCATTGGTTTATAGGGTTTTAGTTAATAAATGTTGCTTGTGATCAAAATTTTCTGTTTTGTAGAACAGTTCGTACGCATCACAAGCTTTACGTACTTTATCTTCACCTCTTTCATAAAACTGTGGTGAGCAGTCGAACAGACCTATTTGATGTGTTGTCTTGTCAATAACAATAAACAGCATTTCGTATCCAAATAGTGTACTGTATATAAAGGCTTGGCTATCATAATTATATTTTGAAGCTGACCAGTTGAACTTGTCTATATCATTTGTAGTTTTTAGATCAATAACTAGTTTTTCTTCATGATTAATTATATCTGCTTTACCTTTCCACATTTGACCGTGGATTTTGCCAACACGTGGCTGTTCATACTCTACTCCAATAATTGGCGGCTTAATAAGATCTCTACAAACATCATTGTCCATAACAGCTTGAGTCATTAGTTCTATCTGATCAACTTCGTGTTGTAGCAAGCAAAGCTCACCATCAGTTATCTCTTTGTACTTCTTTGTGTTACGAGTTGTAGCTTCTACGATCTTAAAGCTTTTTAACTTTTCTGGTTCAAGTATTGCGGTATGAAAATAACCGCCGACTAAAAACGCTGGACTGTTAGGTCTTGGCTTGTGCAAGTCTTTAGGATTTTTAAGTAAAGTACTTATATCCGAGTTGCTTAAGAACTGTTGGCCAAACTCACCGTAGTAGTCTTCGTCGTTCATTAGTCTTTTGTAAATCTCTTCTGTCATTACGCTAGTTGTTTAATTTGCGTTGGTGTTAATTCGTATTTCTTTTTAATAGCATCAACTGATCCTCCGCCTTTAACAAACTCAACAGCTTTAGCCATTTGCTCTTTTGTTATTTTACTTTTAGCTTTAGCTTTTAGTTGTTCAGCTTTACCGTGTTTATTAGTAGCGTCAGCATCTTCAGTGTCATCAATTAAGAATAAATTACCGAGAGCATACTTTTTAGCATAGGTAGAGGCTGCACCGAACTGTTGAGCGGTCTGCATACCTTTTTGTTGAAGATCAACACCAACTACAGCTGTAGCGTGTATTGAATCTTTACCGTCACTTATTGTAGCGGTCGTCTGTATCATAGGCATAGGCTCTGCGGCTATTAGCTCTTCTGATACTGTAACGTAAATGTTGTGTTGTAATAAAAAGGGTTTTACACCCTCTAAGATGTCTTCAGCTTTACGAAAGTAGTATTTCCCAAAGCTATTGTACGAAGACTTTTTTGCTTTTAACTTAGTCTGAACATCAGCTAGTTTTTTGGTTAATTCTATCATTTGGTGTATGGTTTAGTTATATATATAATTACACAAGAAATATCATATTTAATGATATAACCTACAGGTAGTCAACCACTTGCGAGTGATCTAACACTTGTTTTAATTTGTTAATAGCTTGCTTTTTTAACTGCGAAACACGTACATAAGAACTGACACCATTCATGTTTAAATACTGTGCTATTTCTTTTGCAGATTGTTTGTCACAGTTAATACCGTAGCTTAATCTTATTACATGATATTCTTTTTCAGTTAAATGTTTCATCATTATGTTTCTAAGCTTGTAGCTTAAATTTTCTTTTCTCATAGAATCATCAGACTCATCTGGTATTTGCATTAGCATATTGTCTTCATCACCTATTGTAGCGTCAATACTCTGAAATATGGAGTTGAAGTAAAGCTCTGAGTTTTTATAATTATCAAAGTCACCACGTATTTCATTTAACTTGTGTTCAGGTATACGCATACCACTTCGGTTCGCGTCTGTTGCTCTTCGTATTGCACCGCGTATACGTTTAGCTAAATAAGATTTAAGTGTACGTTCAGGATCTTTAGAAGCAGCTATCTGTTTCCACTGTATTTTGTCAACAGCTTTAATTAAGCCAATATGGCCAAACTGTATACGGTCAGATAAAGATACAACACCATTAGCGGCGTCGCTGTCTTTAAACTTACGCGCTATGTTTTCTACAAGGGGTAAAAACTTAATAATAAGTTCATCTCTAGTGTATTCATTAAATGGTTTTGTTTTTGGTTGTGACGCTTTAACATCTTGTTTGTATCTACTAAAATTATTTTGATTATACTTTTTCATATATCTTTTTTAATTCAATGTTTAGTAATTCTTTTTCTCTACGCAAGTCATCACACATAACGCGATATACTGTACGACTAGACACGTCTAAAAGCTCAGAGAGCTTACGTATCGTTATCTTTTGTTTGTTGTCATGCATATCTATCATACACGCATAAACATCATCAGAACAGATCCTAGGGCTTTGACCTATTAGTTGACCGACTATAGATAATTTTTGTTCTTTTGTCAAGCCAGTAAACGGTTTAAATATTACTTTACGTAACTTGTTTTTTGGTGGTCTGTCAAGATCAGACATGCTAACCTCATATACAACTTTGTCTAGTAAACGTTCTGATACGTTGAAACTTACAAAGCCATTTGGCTTGTGTACTATATATTCTGCTAGAGCTGTAAAGTCGTCGGGTGTAAGGTTAGGGTTTAAATACCACAATACAAGCAAATGCCATTTAAGTGATCGATACGTAGTAATCTTTGCTGACGATCTAAACAACTCATAACATTGATGAGTACCGTTTTGAAAGTACATAAATTCTTTAGTATCAATATCAGGTTTATCTGTTGTAGGTAAACGTCTGTATATCATACGCTTGTTGTTGAGGTATGTTAGGTTTCTTTGTGACATAAGCCTGTTACTATTTATTCTTAGAGGCTGCTGTCACAGCCGGTTTTAACGATGCTATAATAATTCTTTTTGAATTATCATTAGGATATTTAATTTTATTAAATTCCTTAATACGTTGTTTCAGGTCTTTCTTCATATAATGTTTCGGTTTTTAGATTTGCAATTTGTTTCTTGTCGCCTATGTAATAATTCCAATAAGCTTGTATACTACATTCGTCTTTGTATTCATCAGGCATACACTGTGGCATTTCTGTTAGACCTGTTTCTAATATACCACCTGGTAATATAGACAGTGGATCTTCACATTTAATTATAGATAGATGCTTTTTACCATAACGTTTTTCATACTCTTTACCTAACTCTATCATGTGATAGTATAGCCACGCATAATTTTCGCCTGATTGCCTAGCCCATTTAGTTGACGGGTGGTTTCTGTGTGCTGGTTTGTATGGTACATCAGCATCGTCACCCATAATACAATGGTGCGCGGTACATAACATTTGAGCAGACTCAAGTATCATTTTAACAACGTGTTTGTTATATTGATACCTAGCTGCTTTCTCTGGGTCTTTGTGTAAATAAAATATATTCATAGTTAATCTAATTCGTTTTCTTCTCTACATTCATCACATATATCACAGAAGTCGTGATCTTCTTCGGTCATTGG
>VMHT01065605.1_pt1 | contig 24260 bp, 51 predicted proteins | sample 4693611 | NCBI WGS metagenome assembly VMHT01 (sample SAMN12280063, study PRJNA550983) | marine metagenome | isolation source: seawater sampled from same location over 5 years 0.02-0.2 micron viral filtrate | place: USA: collected off the coast of southern California halfway between the port... ...
TCATCAAACATTTCAGGGTGGGTTGGAATGTAGGATGATATTCTCTGGTATGCATATTCTTTAAGAAGATATCCAACTATACCTCCAACAACAAGAAACAATAATGAAATAATTGTAGATAGTGTTAAGGTTACTGCTAACATTTTACCTCTCCCCTTCAGGACTGTGTTTTAGGACATCTAATGAGAAGTCTAGGTTAATGTGTATCTCCCTTCTTAATAAAGAGATCACCTTACCAAACTTCACTTGGAAAGTTTTTGGTCTGGGTGTCCTCCTTTTGTTTCTTAGTAGTAATTCTACACCTCTGTTCATTTTGAGGGTATCATCACTTTTGACTTTATTTAGAGGACTTTCTTCTCCTCCCTGGTTTTCTGTCACTACTGTACCTCCATCCATCAAGAAGAATCCCATACAGGTATTCTTTTATTTTTCTTGCCTGAGGTTTGGGTATGTATCCATAAGCCTCTCTCAGTTGTTTGTGCTCATCATCAGCACCACCTTTGATATATTCTTCAAGTTGTAAAGTCAAATCACTAATCTCTGCTGCAACAGAGCTTTCATTAAAGGCATCAATCTCATGTTTTTTGATTTTGTTTGCTTTTAGAAATTCATAGAATTTGAAATTCAGATTGCCTTTGAAGGCATTGTCAATTACATGTTCAATCATATCATAGGTTTCTTCATTCATTACACCAGTTTGTTTTCTCTGAGGTATTTAACAGTATCCATACATCCACCAAGTTTCTCCTGATCTTTGAGAACCTGAGGGAATGTAGAACCCTGTCCAAAGACATCATAGAATTGATCTTTATCAAAGTCTCTACCTAGTTTGTACTCCACAAATTTCATCTCTGCCAATTGTAGAACACTGATGACCTTTGTGCAATAGGGACATCCATTTTTGCTGTAAACAGTGAACATCATAATACTAATAAAACTAAAAAAGGAATTGCAATTACACTTAATGATATAAGAACGCCCCCTACAAAGTCAAGTAGGGGGCGTAAACTATATGGGTCTTCTTTCATTTAGGTTGGTAAGGGTGGGCAGGTTTGAATTCACCTTCTGGGAATGGTTGAGAAGGTACGAAAGGACTGCGATCCAGATTCTTAATTACAATGAATGCATCCTTGTTATATTTACGTGTTCCATAAGGTGCAGACCATTTTTTGTTATAGTCTTCGCCTTGATGAATACCAGAAACCTGAGTACCACCAATCTCTACCACCACATTATCATAGCAATCCCAATCTAGATTAGAGATTGCTTCTGACAGTTTTTCTGAAACAGTTTTCATGACTGCTGTTGCTTTTCTACTTGAAGAAACTTGATCTGCCATTAAAAAAGGAGGATTACTCCTCCTAGCATATCATTCTTTATCATCTTTGTAAAGGTCTTCTAACCTTTCTCTTGAGAGATCAACATACATTAGTTCATCACCAGGGGAAGGTGCTTCTGGATGCTTTGGCTTAGGTGGTTTATCCATCATCATATTGATTGATTGAATATTACTCCACATCATTGCAAATGAACCACCTGCAATGATTGCAAAACAAACAAAGTAAAAGAAGACTTCAAAGTTGTTCATTAATTTTAACCTCTGTTTCTGGAATTGCACTTGAACTAAGTATCTTATTCAAGATTAGATAATCCAATGATAACATGCCAGGACCACATAACACAATACATATTGCTCCACCCCAGTACAGACCTAGCAGTTCAATCAAATAAATGTTAAAACCACTGGTCATAAGTGCATGATAGATGGCAACAGAGATTGTCCCAAAGATTGAAAATGCTCCAAACCTTGTAAGAAATCCTACAATAATCAACCAACTGCCAAAAATTTCTGAGGCAGCAGCAATATAAGAAAAGAAAATTGGGAATGGCAGATGCAGTGGTCTGACAAATGCATCTGCAAAATTTTCAATGTTGTCTAATTTTTCATATCCATGATGTATGAGAAGTGTCCCAACACAAATTCTCAATACTAATAATCCAACTGAGTTCATGATATTTCTCTGGCACTAGCATTAATTGTTTGCATTGTATTGCTCAATTGAGCAACATCTCTCATTCCATGAACATCAAACCATGGAGCAGTTTCCCAATTGAAACCAACTCCCATGGTGCTGTCAGGTGCTGTAATGTACCAGTGACATGCAGGGTCAGGGACATCTACTGCACACTTTGACCAATCATCAGACCATTGTGGGACTTGAACCCACATGAGTGCTGCAAAAATGAAACTGAAAAGTGAAGTAATCATAATGCATTACCTCTTGGTAGTACCTCTTCTGGGAACACGAAGTTCTCATGAGGTTGATCTACTGGTGCTAACCAAGCACGAAGTCCTTCATTTAAGAGAATGTTCTTGGTGTAAAAAGTTTCAAACTCTGGATCTTCAGCTGCTCTAATTTCCTGACTAACAAAGTCATATGCACGAAGATTGAGAGCAAGACCAATAATCCCAATGCTGGAAGTCCAGAGTCCCATAACTGGAACAAAGAGCATAAAGAAATGAAGCCAGCGCTTATTACTAAAAGCAATACCGAAGATCTGTGACCAAAATCTGTTTGCAGTGACCATTGAATAAGTTTCTTCTTCCTGCGTGGAATCAAAAGCTTTGAATGTATTTGCTTGATCTCCATCTTCATACAATGTGTTCTCCACAGTAACACCATGGATAGCAGATAGCAGAGCACCACCCAGGATACCTGCTACTCCCATCATATGGAAGGGATTGAGCGTCCAGTTATGAAAACCTTGGAGGAAGAGTAGGAAGCGGAAAATCGCCGCAACACCGAAACTCGGCGCAAAGAACCAACTCGACTGTCCGAGTGGATAGATGAGGAAAACAGAGACAAAAACAGCAATAGGCCCAGAGAACGCAATAGCATTGTAAGGACGAATACCTACTAAACGACTGATTTCAAATTGACGAAGCATGAATCCAATTAGGGCAAAAGCACCGTGGAGAGCAACAAAGGCCCAAAGCCCTCCAAGTTGGCACCACCTGACGAAATCTCCCTGACACTCAGGACCCCAAAGTAGAAGAAGAGAATGACCCATAGCATCAGCAGGCGTCGAGACAGCTGCTGTAAGAAAATTAGCACCCTCAAGGTAACTACTTGCGAGACCGTGGGTGTACCAGCTCGTAACAAAGGAAGTGCCAGTAAGCCAGCCACCAATTGACAGATAAGCAGTGGGAAAAAGAAGAAGTCCAGACCAGCCCACAAAGACAAAACGATCTCGTTTAAGCCAGTCATCAAGGATATCAAACCATCCCCTCCTTTGTTGTTGTAGTGTTGATGCAACCATTTTTATTTACCATTTAAGACTAAAAAAAGGGGTGTTGTTAACACCCCATTGTTGTGATTTTATGACAGATCAACCAATGGATGGTGCCTGAAGAGCCACAGGAGTGGACTCAGCAGCAGCCAGATCCAGGGGGAAGTTGTGAGCGTTGCGCTCATGCATTACTTCCATTCCAAGACCAGCACGGTTGAGGACATCTGCCCAGGTGTTCAGGACACGACCTTGTCCATCAATGATGGACTGGTTGAAGTTGAAACCATTGAGGTTGAATGCCATGGTGCTAACACCAAGAGCAGTGAACCAGATACCAACAACAGGCCATGCAGCTAAGAAGAAGTGCAGGGAACGGGAATTGTTGAAGGATGCATACTGGAAGATGAGTCTTCCAAAGTATCCATGTGCAGCAACAATGTTGTAGGTTTCTTCTTCTTGTCCAAACTTGTAACCATAGTTTTGGGACTCAGTTTCTGTGGTTTCACGAACCAGCGAAGAAGTAACAAGACTTCCATGCATAGCAGAGAACAGAGATCCACCGAATACCCCAGCAACACCGAGCATGTGGAACGGATGCATAAGGATATTGTGTTCTGCTTGGAATACAAGCATATAGTTAAAAGTACCAGAGATACCAAGAGGCATACCATCGGAGAAACTACCTTGACCGAAAGGATAAACAAGGAATACTGCAGATGCTGCTGCTACAGGAGCAGAGTAGGCAACACAGATCCAGGGACGCATACCCAGTCTGTAAGACAGTTCCCACTCACGACCCATGTAGGCAAAGACGCCAATGAGGAAGTGGAATACAACTAACTGGTAAGGACCACCATTGTACAACCACTCATCCAGAGAGGCTGCTTCCCAGATGGGATAGAAGTGAAGTCCAATTGCATTTGAAGAGGGGACAACAGCACCAGAGATGATGTTGTTTCCATAGATGAGTGAACCAGCAACTGGTTCTCTGATGCCATCAATGTCTACAGGGGGTGCAGCAACGAAGGCAACAATGAAGCAGACTGTGGCAGCAAGCAGGGTAGGAATCATGAGGACTCCAAACCAACCAACATACAAACGATTGTTGGTTGATGTAACCCACTCACAGAAATTATCCCAGCTAGACTGGGATTGTGTACGTGTAAGAGTTGACATTTGAAAAAGGGTTAAGTAAAAGTGCGGGGAACACTAAGTAAGATATTCCAACTCTACCCTCCAGAGTTGGTATGAGAGACGTATTTTAGTTCCCTAGAGGTCTCGGTTTGAGAGGAACAGTAAAAAGGTGAGGATACCCTCACCACTTCCACCTATTTATATTAAGTTACTTTAAGTGTTTTGTCAAGCACCTTGGACACTTTGGTAACTGTCACTGTGAATACTCATTTAAAATGTTTAGAACATCATTCAGTGATTGATCTGCACCATCTAACCACAATCCTGGCATATTAGAATGTTTTTTGTTTAAATTGGTTTTTAACTTATAGACTCTTGCCAAGATATCAACCTTGGTCATTTTCCCTCTTGGCATGTCGCATCTCCGTTTCAAAGGTTCCGTCAATGTATCCCCTACGATACTCCCAAGTGGTTCCACCGTCAACACCTCTCTTTGGGTTTATGCACTTATCATAATCTGGATTTTCTTTTGTAATACTATTACAAACTAATCCTGCAAGATCTAATTCATTGCCCTTTGCTCCTGTTCCTGTCCATCTATGTTCTCCATTTAACCATGTAGCTCCACATTTTTCGCATACCTCTTGTTTGAGGGAAAAATTGAGTTCTGACATTAATTACATTCCTGGAATAGAGGGCATGGTGACACCACCAGTCATAGAAGGAAGTGATCCACCACCACTAATACCACCAGTCATTGATGGTATTTCTGGGATATCAGGCATCATTCCTCCAACCAAGTCAGGAAGCATAGTAGAAACTTGTTCTAATACTTTTGACTTGACTCCTTCAATGATAGCACCACGACTAGTGTATACGTAAATTCCACCAGCAACAGCAACGCTTGTTACACCAAATGAGAAAATTGCCATAGCATTGATTATCTTCTGCATGATGCTCCTGATAAAATCGTATTTAGATAAATATTATAGCAAACAATTCTTTACATAGTATGAGAAAGTTAGTTCCTTTTCTCATGATTTTGATGACAGCAGGCGCAGCCAATGCTGATATTACTCATAAACTTAGTAGTTCTACACAGTTGACAGTGGATGCTGCTGCCTCTCAGGCAACCCGTATTGGTTCCACATATAGTGTAAGTGGTTCTAACATCACTGCTGGCACAATGGGAGGACTTACTGCTCCAGGATCAGTAACAGCTGCTGCAACTCAAATTCAAGGTGCATACACAGTTACTACAGCAGGTTCTGCTTTCTCTCTAAGTGAATCCTTCAATTATGGTGATGCCATTTCTTCAGGATCCTCAGTTGCAAGTGGTGTCATCGGCACTCTTCCGGCATTTGGATCAGTTACAACCACTGCGGGCGGAGTGGCAGGCACTCTAGCTGGGACCATAACGTCAGCAGGTGTAACAACCTTGACTGCAGGAGGAGCCGGAACCACTGCTACTGGCCAATTTGTCAGTGAGATCTCAGTAGATTAGATATATAATGGAGGTCTACAAACATGACTTCTGGAAAGATCTTATTCTTTACTGTAATAAGTGTGGTGGCTGCAGGTGCCATACATGCACCTGCTCTGGCAGTCCCAGTGGTCCCAAATTTCAGCCAGGGGTCAATGACAAGCCACACAGAAACCACCAGTAAGGTGACTGAAACAATTAATTCCATTGATTATAACACAGGATGGCAATACTCAGTGACAGGAACAAATGTTGGAAATGGAAGCAACGCACTGAACCCACGCAGTGTGGAGAGTTCAGTGAATCTGAATCCGCTTGGAGGAATAGAAGGACAAATTTCAAGCACTCAATCCTCAGCAGACTTAGGAACTGCACAATTCACAATTACAAATCCTGGAGAGGCATTTCAGTTCACCCAAACTTATCAGGGTCCAGGAATTTCAAATCAGACAATAATCCAAAGAGTAACAGAAGTCACAAGCGTAACAGATACTACAAGTATATTCTCCCAGTAATTGGTTGCTTATCATTTACATCCAATGCTTTTGCAGATGTAGGTGGGGTCTCAGCAACAGCAAACCCAATCGCGAATAGCAGCGGGTCAGTCACCAACCAGGCTATTCAGGTTTTACAAGGTCCATATGTAACTAATTCATATGGCAATGGGATATCTTGTCAAGGTCCCACAATGAATTTTACACCATATGTGACTCACTCAAAAAGTTATCAGTTACCTTTTGAGAGATACTATAATGAACCTCAGTATAATGGTACAGATTTCAAGGGAAGAAAAGTAGAAATACAACAACAAGTAAAAAACTTTCCATGGGAGGAATGGTATGATGACAGTGTAAGAACTGATCCTAATGATCCTCTCTATGATGCCAATGGAGATGGTGAACCAGATAGATGGTTTGAAGATGGTGCTGATATGACAATTGTCATAGAACAAATACAACCAGATGGAATACCTGATAGACCTGGTCAGGTCTTATGGGAAAAACCAGTAAGAACTGGTCAGCAAGATAATTACAGCACTAATATTGGATTCTCTGCCACTCTCTCATTTCCCCTTGATGGAGGACTACAGGAGAGATGTAAGGCAGCAGCAGATACGCATACTGCATTGATGCAACAAAATCTTGCCAACAAGAGATTAGATTTTGAGATTGCTCGTCTCAAGAATTGTGGTGAATTGATGAAGGCTGGAATCAGTTTTCATCCCAAGAGTCCTTACTATTCTATCTGTGCAGATGTGGTAGTACAGAATGTCAATACTATACCACAACACAAACACTCTATCCCTTCTTCTTCTTTGCAATCTTCAAGGGTGGCAGACCCTTCTTCTCGCGATACTTATTCGCAGCAATCTCAGAGACAGACAACCTTGGGGGCTTCTTCCCCAATAAGGTCTGTACCTTCGTCAGTGCTTTCTTCACAACAGGTTTCACCACTCTTAACAAGAGGTCAGCAAGAGGTTTTGCAAGTATTGCCGAAGAGGTAGCAACCACAGCAATTGATGCTGTAGCAGTCACTGCACCTGCTGTAGGAAGATTACCCACAATCTGTTGCACAACCTCTATCTTCTCTGTGACCTGAATACACTCATTCCCCACAAGTCTATAGTCAGTTACCTTCTGATCACCCCTTACAAAACCAATGGGTTCTTTTAATTCCTGTGCCTCAGTAGGGCATGGGATTTCTTGTGTGGGTGTCTTAGGAACTTCTGGTGTCTGAGCAACAGGTGCCTCTGGTGCCTCTGGTGCCTCAGGTGATTTGACTGGTGGGACTTCTCTTGACTTTTTCTCAGTAATCATCTGCAATCTTGATGCATCATACTGAATGGGATTAAAAGTTGGTATTCCTGAGTCACAATATGTGACAATACCATCTTCATCCTCTTGAGTTAGTTGTACATTCTCATCACTATCTCTATGAGATTGAACACAACCAGGCATATCAATAATTGGTATACCTACTTGAGAGGTTATTGGTGGGTAAATTGGTAGAGCAAGAGGAGGTGACTGAGACCAATTATGGATTGGTAAATTATAAATTGAAAGTTCTTGAATATTTAATTCAGGTATCTCCATTCAATTCCTCACAATCATTAATAGAGGTTGCTAATTCTCCACCCACCTGTGCTCCTTGATCAGCTCCAAAGAGAGCAACAAAACCAGCAAGGACTGGACCAACAAAAGGTATACCCATCACAAATCCTGAAGTACTAGCACCAATACTAGCTCCTACAATCCTCCCTGTCTGTTCTCCACCACCTTCCGCCTTGATGCACTCTAACGCTTTTGCACTTAACTTTTTTCCACCACCCACTGGAGGTGATCCTTCCATTGTATATTCAGTCTCAACATCCACAACAGATTTACCACCTACTCCAAAAAATCCATTCTTTTTATCAATATATTTTTTAGTGCTCATGACCTTTGGATCATTAGCACTGTACTCTATACTATAACCTTCCTGTCCTGCCTCAACTTTATATGAGGTATAATCACCAACAGGTAAGTTTATATCAGGTAATTCTGTATTGGTTCTGGTAGCAATAAGTCCTATCATTCCAATGTGACCAATGCCTAAAATTGCTCCTAATCCAAGAGCAAACCATTTGAATGTGTTTGACATGAGATTGCCTGCAGTGGCAACGTATTTATAAATTAGTCAATAAGAGTGCCATGTGCTCTTCTTATTTCTCTCAATTCTTCAAAGTTCTTTTGCTTTGTGCCACCATCATATGGCCATGCATAACCTTGCTCAATCATTAATTCATTTAATGAGAGTTCTTGGTCTCCCACATAGAGCCATCCAAGTAGACGCCCATATTTACCCATTCCACCAACAAGCTCAGTTCTGATAATAAGATCTTCTTCTCCAGCAACTGCATCCTCAAGATGTTTCTCCATCCAGTATGTTGCATCCTTTCCAAGTTCTTTTTCCTCTAGGTCTCTTGTTCTCTTCTCTGGTGTGTCTACTCCAGCAACTCTCACTCTTTCCTTTTTAAATAGATCAAATCCAAGATCAATGGTGACATCAATGGTATCACCATCAACTACCCTATTAATTTCAACAACTCTAAAATTATAGCAGGACTTCCTGCTGGGTGGGGTCATTGCTCCCATGATCAACCTCCTTTGAATCTACTGCTGTGACTAAACCAATTAAAACAATGGCTGCAGATATGACAGCACCTGCTCCCCATACCCATCTCTCCAAAAGACGAACACGATCTCTCAGTTCTCCTAATCTCTTTTCATTGTGCTGCAACCTATGCTCAATCAAAACAAGTTTTGAATCCTGTTCAGAGTCTTTATTTGAAAGGTCAGCCATTGTTCATTCATTAAGAGCCATACGCATTATATAGACAATATAATAACAAACACCAACTAAAAAGATTGATAAACCGATAATCACACTCCATGTTGGATCATTAAAATTATCATGGAGTTTAATAATATTCAACATTAGTATAACTCTTCCTCTTTCTCAGCAAGAATTTCACAATCTGATGTAGGATAGGCTACACAAAGCAAAGCAAATCCTGCTTCAAGTTGGTCATCATCTAAGAATGATTGATCACTTTGATCCAATGTTCCTGATACAATTTTTCCTGCACAAGTTGAACAGGCTCCTGCTTTACAGGAGTAAGGCATATCCACTCCTGCCTCTTCAGCAGCATCCAGGATGTATTGATCTGATTCACATTCAAAAGTATTCTTTTGACCATCAGAGGTCTCAACTGTAATTGTGTATGACATGTATATCAAGTAATGCAGATTATATAGCAAGTGCAAAGTCTAACGCTTTTCTAGCACTTTGTGATATCTTGATTATTCTTTTTTCTCTAAAAACTTGAAACCCCAAAAGGTCTGCTTGAGGATCATCAGGCAGACCAAAGGGTTGTATAAAATATAATCCTGCATGACCAATGCACTTCCAACCAATATCAACAAATCCCAGTTCTCTCAAGGCACACTCCAACTTAAGTGAATGACACCCATCTTCTAAAGTCATATGTGTGGATAACCCTACCTAAAATATTTATGGATTTCTAGGATCAAGTCCAAGTTCCATGAGATACTCACTCCACCATTCAGGATCCTTATTGGTTCTCCAATCAGGGACAGGCAATCCTCTTTCAACAGTATAGTACTGATAAAGAGATTCATTTAAAGTCTGTGCGATCTCCATACTCCTCTTCCTCCTGGTCAACATCTGCATATGCATCTGCCACATAGGGTCCTCTTTTTCTGAAAGGTTCTTTTCTGACATAGCCTGTTTCTGAATTAACTGCTGAAATCCAAACAGCAAGTTTCATAATAATGAATATTAAAACAAGAGGTGAGAGACACGCTAATAATACCAATGGGTTCATATGTTCTCTCCAATGAAGTAATCATCTTCTTCATCATCCTGTGGGATAAGTCTAAGTTGTTTTAGTCTTTCATTAAAACTTATTAGTAGTTTTTTTTGTTCCTCCAAACTTTTGATTACATTTTTTTGTTCTTCATCTATCATGAGTGTTTCTTGGTGAATGGTTCCCAGTGTTCCCAATGATATTTGTGAACAGCCCACATTCCTAATACAGGAACAAAAACTAAGAACAGACAAAGTGTACTGAGTGTATATGGATTATTTAACATCCATGCTGCGAAATGTGTCATGCTGGATAGTCCTAAGAAATTTTACCTGGTGATAAAGATTCAAAAATTTTAGAGCAAGTGGTGATAGCATATGATGCACCATATGTGCCAGAAAGGATATAAGATATACCTAACTTAGAGCAGTAGTGCTCTATCTCCTGACATTTATCAATATCACTATCACTATAATCTATGATAATATCTCCTTCACTGAGTAATGGTAGCAACTCATCAATAGTATCATCTATCAGTTCTGCTCTAAGTACAAGTTGGAAAATACCTGGTTGCTCAACATAAACTGTTTCACCAGATTTCTCACCATAGATAAATTCTTTTCTTTTTACTACTTGAACAAGGCTTTCCAAAGTAGGGGTACATCCACTGATATAATTCTTTTCAAATGCTTCCTGAGCTTTTTCATAGTTTCTACTATACACCCATGTTTCTAGTCCTGCCTTCATCATACGATGAGACATCCCTTCTACCATTGTCCCTAGACCAATGATTCCCACTTTCATAATTACACCCCTTGAATTTTTCGATCTCTTTAACTGAAAGAACAAACATAACTCCTACACCCACACAAAAAGCAAATAACATTTGTGTAAAGTTATAATTTCCCATGACTATGAATAGCAATTAAGGTATCATATGGTATCCATGCTGGATCTTCATTTGCAAATTGGACCTGCACTTCAACAATATTTTTCCCTAGATACCTAGAGTATATCGTCCTTGTGTTTTTTACGCAAGATAAGATATTTGTCATACTGTCCTCCTTACAATGGCAGACATACTCCTTCTATTCATTTCTTTAATTAGATCACCATACTCTTTATACATTCTATCTCCCACCACATATCTCGCTTGCTTTTGTTTTAATGCACACACAATTAATGCATAATCTTCCTGAGTGAAATCTGGAAAGAACTTAATCATTACTTATCTTTCATGAGATTTTCTAGTCGACTTTTCATTCTTTTTGTTCTATTACCTTCATCAATCTGAAAGTATCCATGTTTATTATGTAAAACCATGGTCCCCTGATAAAACATCACAGCAGCAAATATTAATAGTAATACCACACCTATTTGCTCTATGGTATTTGAGTTCATGATAGAACATTTAGTACCTCTTCCCTCACTTTATCAATTATATCCTGCATCATATCAACATTAATACCCATGAAAGGTGGAATCATACCAATAACTCTAAAGAATCCCTCAGCAAAGAGAGCAAGAAAAACAATTCCAAGACACATACTGATGATGGATGCATTACGATTATGCTTATTAATGGCATACTCAATCATCTCTTCACATTGTTCTTTGGTCACATAGTGAACAGGTTTGATTTCCTCCATTCTGTGAGCCATAAACCATCTCCATAATATAAAAGGTTTTTTCTTTTTTTCCATCAGAGTTTATTTGACATGGACTGTTCCTGTCATACCTGCTCCCTGATGTGGACCACAGAAAAACTCATAATCACCTGCATCTGCAAACATAATATCTTGTGATTCACCAGGTGAAAACATTAATGATTCTCTAGACAAATCTGCACGACCATCAACAATAATATTGTGTGGTGGAAGCATTTCATTTACAAAATGCACTGTATCACCTGCATTTATTGTAATGTCAGATGGATTAAAAATCAAGTTACCATTTGATCCCATTGTAACATCCACTGCCCATGCTGGAGCAACTAAAAATAGTGTGGTCAGCAAAGCAAAAATAAAAGTCATACACTTCATGCAACTAAACTATCTAGGTGTATATTTTTTTCTTTAAATTTATTTTATTAGGAAATCATGACTCTTTTTTAGGTTCAACTGCTGATGCCACAGGTGGTTCTCCAGCAATTCTTATAGGTCCTTGTTCAATCCTAATTGTTTGTGCTGGTGCAGTTTGAGCAGCTGCTGCTATAAGTCTCTCTAGATCTGCTTTACTTACTCCACCACCAGATGAGGATCCATTAGCACCCTTCTTAGCAGTCTGAACCCCAAACGTAGCAAGAACCCCGGTAAAAACCGAGGCTATGAAGGTGGGATCCAGTTTCTGCTCTGGGATTCCCAAAGCAGGGGGTAATTTGATGTACGCGAGGGTGAGAATTCCCCCACTCCAAATAAGAATACCAAGCCTGACAAAAGTAGAAAGAATCGCCAACTGTTCATCAGAGTCATCTAATTTTTCCTTTAATTTTCTGATAGGACCTTTTGGTTTTGTGTCTTCCTTCTTTACTTCTTCAGGCATGGCACTAGGGTATCTGTTATATTTATTATGTACCCTCAAAAACTGGAGTCATCATACCACCACTTGGTGGTCCATCATCCTCATCATCACTGGTCAGTGCCAACATAACAAAAAATGGTGTGATTAGAAAAATCAGTGTGTGAAACACTGTCCAATCATAAGTCATGAATTTCTTGCTACTGCTGCGATTGGAATCAGCAACAGCACTGCTGCCACTATAAATCCCATCACCAAATACCTGGAATTAGTTGTCCTGTTACAGCATATGATCCAAATGCTGCAATGATTCCCAGCATTGCTGCCCAACCATTGATGCGTTCTGCTTTTTCATTCATTGTACTGTCTCCTGTAGTGTAAGAAAAAAGTTTTCATTTGTTGGTTTTCTACCATCCAATTCATAGATAGTAGAGTTTCCATATGTTTTGTGGTCCTTGTATCCAACCATTCTGCCCTTTGTATTTTGAAGGGCTGGCATGAATACAATAAAGAAAAATACTCCTGGTGCTCCAATAATTAAAGCACTTGCAATTACATAATATGTAAGAATTTCAAGAAGTGATGGTTGCATGATTATGATGTGAAGTGCTTGGAAATAACTTGGATGCGCTCTTCCTCTTTTGCAATCAGGTCAATCTGATCTTGAATAGCACCTAATACATCTGGATGCTCACCAATACCAACAGGACTGTGAAGGTAGATTTCTACATTCATTTTTGCCCTTTGAATATTGCCCTTTGATTGTTGAATCAGAGCAGTGGTGATATCATCTTTGAATGAATGACAAGACATCAGTATGTTTCAGATAACTGTTCTACAGAATAACTCAAAAGCACAAAAAACGCAATACTTGTGACTGTGAAGATTGTTTCTACCATCAGATCAATCCAAAAAAGAGATTGCCTGTCAGAGCATAAGAAAAGACAGCAAAGAAGAATCCTACCATGGCAGTTCTACCATTGAGTTTCTCTGCACGTTCTGCATATGATTCAAAACCATAACGCTCAGCGTCTGATTTAGAAACATACATTTTTGGTTCCTTAGCAAAAAGATTTTGCTGACCACGCTCATTAGTTGTTACAGTCATTTACCAAATGTAATGAATCTTTACATATTATATATAAAAAAAATGAAGCTGTCAAGACTCATCAGATTTATTTTGTATTTTTGCTAACTCTTTTAGCAAAAGCATATGTTCATTCTCTAAATCTTCCAATCTGTATTGAATTTTCTCAACCAGAGTGTAGATGTCTTTCACCTCTGCAATATTCTGATCACCCCTATCAGAGTCATCATAGAACCATTTCAGCATTTTTCTAACTTTCTTTTTCATTGATTGTTTCTACTGCTTTAAGAGACTTTTGTCTGAGATCTTCAGGGAGAGGAACATAACCAAGAGAATCTGACTTTGATTGTGAATTCTTACTCAACATGTAACGTAGAGTTTCTTTTACTCCAGTTTTTGATTCAGGATATGCAAGGATCCATGTTAAGGACACAATGGGATAAGAATTGGCACCTGCAGGATTAGGATCTGCTCCTCTTAATTTATCATCAAGCACAATCTTTGACAACCCAGCAGCAGATGTATCTGCATTTGCCTTTACAAAGTTGCCATCCTTATTCTGAAGGGCAACCTGTTGGAACTTATCACCATTAACATAACCATAATTCAGATAACCAATTGCACCAGGTTGGTTCTTAATAGTAGCAGCAACACCAGAGTTACCTTTATTACCAACGCCTGCAGGCCATTGGACTGCCTTACCAGTTCCTACAGTCTTCTTCCACTCTTGAGAGAAAGCAGACAGGGAGTTGGTGAAACCTTTGGTAGTACCAGAACCATCAGAACGATGAACAGTCAAAATTTTCTTATCTGCACAACCAAACTCAGACCAGTTAGTAATCTTACCAAGGAACACATCAGCAAGTTGAGTCTGAGTCATCTTGGCATCACACCCAGGATAATTGTAAGCAGGAACAATGGCACCACCAGTCATGGGAACATGAACCATAGGTAGTTTCTGCTTCTTATCCCTTACAGCACCATCAGAGGCACCAAAGTCAACAGTCTTGGCATGATACTGACGTACACCAGCACCACTACCAACTGCTTGATAGTTCACTTGGTTTCCAGTTTTTTTATTAAAGGATTGAAACCAGGAATTATACAAAGGAGCAGGGAAGGTCGCACCTGCTGCATTCAGTTTGAATGTATCTTTCTTTTCCTCAACACCACAAGCAATAAGAACAGGTGCAGTCAATGTAGCAATAAAAAATTCTTTGAGTTTCATCTTATTTGTCAGATAAACCTTGGTATATATTAGCACTTAATTTAATTTTAACCATAAAAAAAGGACCCTCGTTAGAGGGTCCTAACTAAGTTAAGATATGATTATCAGAAGTTGAGTTTCACACCAACTTTACCACCCCAATCAATGATCTCATCACCATCAGAATCTTCACCAGCAGTCATGCCAGCCAGTTCACCATAGATGCCCAGATCTTCTGTGGCAGCATAGGACAGACCAACCTTGCCTGAGAGTTCAGTCTCAGTGTCATCAAGAACTTCACTATGGACAAAGGCAGGACCACCTTGAACATAGTATCCAACCTTACCTGAACCACCTTCAAGGCCCAGATGAAGATCAGTGACTGCTGAAGAATAATCTCCATCAGGATATGAAGCATTGACCTCTACATTAACATAGGGGCCTGCAAGAGCAGCACCAGCGAAAAGAGGAGCAGCAGCAAGAGCTGCGATTACAGATTTAAACATTTTTTGTACCTTATTTACTTGCGGAATGATTACCCGCAGATGAAAGAACCTCGACATGGTTCTGTTTATAATTTTGGATTGACCAGAAACTTGCTCTAGTAATTGAGGAGGTTGTTCCTATACTAATCTACCAAAATTGAAAGACTTACTCAAGTAATTGCGGAGTTCGTCTTTGGACGCATATGATAATCTTTACATTATCTTTATTTAGTATAGATACTTACCATTTTATCATGACTGTGGTTTATTTTCACTGTTTTGTGATGGTTCCACAACTCTTCCTAGGTAGGGATCAAAATCCATGAGGTCTTCTACCTTCATTTGTGCTCCCTGTTGGGACCAATAACCAAACTGAGCATTATAATTTCCCTTATGGAAAACATCAATGTGCTCTGGATGAATACTAGATCCTAACTCAATTTTGTATAAGAGAAGAGGAATGGAATAAGTATTACCAGAGTTGTAAATCAAATCATCAGCCACTGGTCTTGGTCTGACACCATTGTCTAGTTTGTATTTGTTACCTCTGCAGTGTAGTCTGATGAGTTTCTCTGCATGGTGCCTATTGATAATATAACAGGCAGTAGAAAACTCATTCACAAATCTCTTATGAATCTTGATGTGAACATCACCAGTGCAGATGATAGCAATCTGAACAACATCCCAATCATATGGCAGCTTACAATAGAAGTCTCTCCAAGAAAAGTTCCAGAACTTAACAAGGTCAAGACTGCAATCATCCTCCATGATGACAGCATAGGGAGAGTCAGAGGTTTCATACCAATGTTTAATTGCCTTGAGGTGAGATGTGACACATCCTATCTCACCAGATGACATCATCTCTGGATATCTACCTTTGATAACATCACTCAGATCATCATCTCTCCCATCATGTCCAGAAATACGAGTGTAGTTTTCTACCTCCCAATACTTAAATTGTTGCTCCATGTATTCCCATCTCTCTGGTTGGTCATCAAGATTGGTGACATAGATGGGTCCAATTCCATTGAGTTTGAATGCTGATTTATTTCTATCTACCAATGATGCTGTCATATCACCTCCCAATGATCTGGATACAAGTCTTTAGTATTTAAGTGTGCATTATTAGGACCAAACCATTGCTTTGGTGCTATCACTCTTCCTCTGTTTGCCAACCATGCTCCCCACCAACTGAATGTGCTATTGGCTATGATAAAATCATTACACTGAGTCATCATGTATAAGTCATGATGTGAATCTGCTTGCTCTGAAATGATAAAACTATCATCAGAGAATAGATCTTGTTCCATACACCAGGCAGGATCATCACTGAAGATAATGACTTGTCTACCTTTCTCAAACTTACTGAGGGCATTAGCATAGTAATCAAGACTTTGGTTGTGATGATTTCCAGAGTTTGTGAGAAAATCACCTCTTCTGATGTGAAGGGAAATAGGATTATCAAAGTAATTATCAATGATATCCTTACATTCGTCAACTATATTTTGCTTAAATGTAAACTCTTTTCTGACTTTATCTTGGATATGAATAAAGTATTTTTCTGTTTGATAAAATCCGTAAAGTGTGAAATCATCATCAGTAATATCAAAAACACTTTCATTAAAATCAAATCCAGGTTCTTGAAATACCTTTCCACTGTTAATGAAACCTATGTTGGGTTTGATATTGAAACAATCAAAGAGTTCTATATGTAATTTGTTTCCAATGCCATCATCAAAGATCTCATCATGTTTGGGTATCTTATATCCCACACCAATTTTATCTGCTATACCCATGATAGCAGCATATTGGAACATTTGGTTTCCCAACTGTCCTAATTTCCCAAGATAGTCAAATCCTATCATCTTCCTTCATCCATCCAAGATCTTTAAGAGGACTAATCCACTCAAGCACATCAATCTCAGGCATCCACCCCAAGACATTTGCTATCTTACTTATATTAGCAAATGTCACATCCATTTCACCTGGTCTCTTGGGAATGTATGTTTGATTATAAGAGATTGCATCAGCAATATCCTGAACAGATACACACTTACCACTACCAACATTAAAGACCTCACCAGCATGTCCTTTCAATGGCATGATGGCAGCAAGATAGTTTGCCCTTGCTACATCTCTAACATGAACAAAGTCTCTCCTCTGTGATCCATCACCAACAATGGTCAATGGTTCACCAGCATCTTTCTGTCTCTGAAAGATACCTATCACAGGGGCATACTGACCTTTTGTGGGAGACCTATCACCATATACATTGAAGTATCTCAGAATGACTGTCTCAAGACCATAGAGGTTGGTGTACATCTTACAAAACTTCTCTGCAGCCACCTTTGATGCAGAATAAGGATTCAAACAATCATCAGGTTGAGTTTCAACATTGGGCACAGGATTATTTCCATAACCAGAGGATGTAGAGGAATAGATAAATCTTTCAACACCTGCCTCTCTTGCACACTGAAGAACAGTGGCTGTGCCTACACAGTTTCTGTATACTGCCTGAATGGGATTCTCAATGGCTGGTTGAAGTCTTGACTCTGCAGCAAGATGATACACATGCTTGACATCAGTGAAGCAATTTTTTAATTCTTTGTAATTACATATATCAGCTTCAATATTAATTACCTTATCACTATTCCAATAAAACTTATCATTGTTAGCACTCTTGTTATCAACGCAAATTACACTCTCACCTCTACTAACCAAATAGTCAACAAGATTAGATCCAATAAATCCAGCTCCACCTGTGACAAGACTGTACATCACTCAATACCTCTCTGAGTCTTCATAGCATTAAACACCTTTGCAATACCTTTGTCAATAGTGGTGTTTGGAATCCACCATCCAAGAATATAATTATCTGCCTCATTTCTCTTATCCATTTGCACACTATCCTTGGCAAGTCCTGCCTTGATTTTTACACTTCTTCCAATAAGTTGAAACTGACCTTGAATAATATCAGCAATTTCTCTAATACTATTACTGTGGAATGATGTGATATGCAGTGGGTCATCTGATTTAAAATCAGTATAACTATTCATCACAGTTTCAAGTGCCTCACAACAATCTTCTGCATATAAAAACTGCCTTTCTTCTGTCCCATCTGTCAACATCTCAAAATCACCTTCATCAAATCCTTTGTTAATGAAGTCAGTGATGACATGTGCTTTGTCCATATCATTCTCAATACCATAGACATTCCAGAACTTCACAATTAATCCATCAAGTGCCTTGGTGTGCATTTCACCCACCCTTTTCATCACACCATAAGGTGAGTGTGACATATTGCTCATTTGAGATGATGCAAACACAAACCTCTTACGATATCTTTGCAGGAGTGAAAATGTGTATGCCATCAACCTTGTATTATTGTTGATGAAATCAAATGTGTGCTGATACTTTTTGAGATATCTAGAGCCACCTACATCAAAAGCAAGAAAGAATACAAAATCTGCATCCCTAATAATACCTTGAACAATAGTGGTAAGAGTGTCTCTCAAGTCATATTGTGGTCCATTGGTAATGTCAACTTCATCAACAACATGCCCCTTCTCTCTAAGATAAGTTGTAAGATATGCACCAATCTGACCTGATGATCCTAAAATTGCTACTCTCATAATGCCTCAACAATTGAATTGTAAATCTCTTTCTTAAGTTTAGTGGTGGAATAACCATGATCCTGGCGTTTGATCCAAATTATATCTATGTCAATATCTTTGCCAGTATAAGATCCATCTTCATAATCATCACCAAGGAATCTTACATCATAATCTGAGAGATAAGAAAGAAAAGTGTCCTCTGCTTGATAGACTACAATATCATCAACATACCTTATTGATCTTAGGATTTCTTTTCTATCCTCAAGAGACTGCACAGGTATCATCTTATGTGGACGTCCCATGTTAGGATTCTCATGCAGAGCAATGGTCAGATGATTGCAATGATCCTTTGCCTCTTTAAACATCCTAATATATCCAGGATGAATAATATCAAATGCTCCAGCTATAATACCTTTTCTTAGTGGCATTCTCTTTTTCCATTCATCTATACTGATAGCCTTGTCATCAACAAACAAATCAGCATTTGGTTTATGAAACATGGGTTCAAGTTCATGATACTTGTATCCCCACATTGCCAATTGATTTCTAGTAAGGTCTGTGTGATCAATACCAGAACCTCTACCTCTTGCTGTCATGAAGATAATGTGATGTCCCTCATCATATAGACGATTGACATGCTCCACCATCCAGGTAAATGGCAGAGCATTATAGTAATCTGGTTTTCCTAGAGAATTATTAGGAGTATGACAGAGTGTGCCATCAATGTCAAAACAATATCTCATACAACACCATGTAAGAATATCTGGTGTACACATTCTACCACACCATATGACCTGCTGGCAATATAATAATTCCAGAGTGCATTAGTGGCTTCACTTCTAATCGTATTGTCAGGACTAAATCCAGTCAACACACCATAAGGTATTTGATTATCTTCACACCAGTCCACACACTTCAGCATGTTCTTTGACTCACCACCTGAACTCATGATTACAACTAGAGTATCATCTTCAACATAGTATTCTAGAAATTTCTTGTATGCATAATCATACCCAAAATCATTTGTGAGCATAGTAATCATTGAAGGATCAGAGAGAATAGATACCTTCTTACTATGAAACTTCATATAATCTTGAGAGATGTGAGAGGCAACTGAATTACTCCCACCATTACCTAGAATAATAATTCTATTGTATTGATCAAATGCTTTTTGATACTTCTCAAACTCACTCTCCATATGTGCTGTCTGAAGAGCATCAATGTATTCGTTAAATGGATTCATTTCACTGCCAATTAGCTGGGATTCTTTCTTCATGTACTTGTTTTTTTCTCACACAGAAATATATATTTGCTCCTTTGTTATCATGGTTACTAAATTGTGAGTCACCAAAAAGATATCCAAAGTATAAACCATTTTCTGTTCCTAATACACCTGCTGCCTCATGATAACACTGAGGTTTTACAGTTGGTGGATAGTTTCTACCTACTGGATATGAGTGCCAATCATCCTCAACACACAATTCAAATCCATTATCAAAAAAGATATTCAGCCACTCTGCTGAATTAAACATTGACCTGTGTCTAATAACAAGTTCACCATTAATATATTCATAATCAGGGGTAGCAGCAAGAACGCAACAAAATACTCCATCATCTGTCAGATGATTCTTGACATTATCAAACCATACACCTAAGTCATCAGGGTGAATGTGCTCAATCACATCCCAACTATGAATGAAATTAAACTTCAATGGTTTATCACCATGGAAAAGTTGAAATGGTTTGGACAGATCTACATTGAATAGATTCTTATTGTGATGTTTATTCCAATTATGTGAACCTGCACCAGTTAGAACATGAGTGGAACCTTCCAATCCTACAGCAGTGTATCCTTCCTCAATGAAGTCAGTGATCATCTGACCACCAGCACATCCCATATCAAGAACTTTAAGGTCATTATCAAAATAATTCTTGACTGCTCTCACATAATCTTTGTCTGTCCTGTTATCTACAACTGTTCCTGCAGGGGCAATATGATCTGGTGAATCAATTGCTACAGGGTAATCAGTTTCTAAAGTAATCAAAGACATTTACCTTTCACTCCATTTGGTGATACATTAATTTTAACAGAATCATAAGGGATATTCAAGTCATTCTTTTTAGAGAAGACCAAGAAGAAACCACCATTACCTGCCCCACATAATTTATGTGCGATGACAGAGTCACTTTCTTCAAGGGATTTATCCATGCTTCTGATAATCTTGTTCTCTGTGATATGAGATGATGTTTTTTTCTTCTGATCCCAACTCAAATTCAACAATTCTAGAAACTCAGGATAGTTCTCATCTAAAAGTGCATCATATGCATTCTCTACTGTTTGCATCAAAGGCACTGCCTTATCAAGATTATCTGTTACACTCTTAAGAACACCTCTTGAATTTCTGGTCACTCCAGTAAAAACAAGAGCCATGTCATAATATTTAAATAGATCAGTGGATAGAAAATCATACTTCACTATGCCACCTTTATAGAAATCAATCTTCTTGAATCCACCAATACCACACCCATAAGGATCTTGATATCCACAATATGGATTCATCCTCAATTCAAGTTTATATGCCAACTTGCATATCTCCACATCAGTCATACTTAGTTCATTAAACATAGATATGGATTTAATCAGACTAATAATATAAGATGATGAGGATGCTAGTCCACTTCCCTGAGAATACGCATCACTAGTCATTGAGATATTCATTGGACTACAATTGAAATGATCCAACACAATCCTTACAAGTTCATTCTTGATGTCTTGAATATGTTGTACCTCTTCTCTTTTTGAATAGTTGACAATGTATTTGCTTGATTCAGCATTATACCCCAACTGATCCTGATGAAGAGTGATGTAGGTCTTTAAGTTTGATGTAAAACTGATTACAGATCCTTGTCCATACTTCTCAACAAAGAATGGATTATCTGTAGACCCACCAAACAAAGATACTCTAAGTGGGCAACTAGATATTAGCATACTTTTTAAGATACTCCTGATTAGAATAATAAGATCTGAGTTGGTATCCAGTCATATTTTGAATCTTCTCCCATTCATCAAAGTTTTGTTTCATATATGGATTACCCTGAACAGAGTTGGGCCATGAATTTGATCCTCTACTGTGTTCTAGATGGTATACTATATCATCTATTCTACCAACAGAATATCCCATCTTATCAAATCTATAGAATCTTTCCTTATCCTCTGGAGATGATCCTCTAAAGTTTTCATTCTCCATCCCTGCAAGAATATAAGTTTTTCTATTGACAAACTGCACATGTCCATACTGTGCATCATACATTCTGGATTTCTTATCTAGAACTGCAAAATCAAAGTCCTTATTGATAAATTCACTCACACCATCATCATCAATGAATACTTGTTTTTGATAATTACCAAACCCATATGGATACACAAGATCAAATCCATCCATAATCATCTTGACTGATTCTACATATGTTTCTTTCTTAAAAAGAACATCACAATCATAGTTTGCTATGGCCATAGTATCAGCCATATCAATCATCTCATTCAGAATCTTCATCCTGTAGAATACAGGGTCATCAGATTTCTCAAACACATGTGTGAGGTTATTGATATTGTCACCAAGAAAATCTTCTATCTGAGGTAGAACTTGATCTTCATAAACAGACTCTACATCAACCTCTTTTACAATAACCTTAGTATCAAAGTTTTTAAGAAGATAAGCAAGAACAGTAACAACATTTCTCATCCTGTCCTCACTTTCAATCCTGATAGGGATGATGAAAGTGCAGTTTTTTAAATCAATCATTTTGTGCAACAGAAATATGCTGACTCATCCCACCCTTTATATCCAGGCACGTTACCAGAGTATCCTGCACCTCTTACAATATGTGTGAACAGATATCCAAAATGATTGGCATCATGCAGACCCTCTTCAAAGATCTTGAATCCTGCTGCTTCTAATTTTTCTTTCCACCATACTGCAGGAAATACTGATTGATGTAAAGTGAACAACTCTCCTTCGTACCCAACTGTTTTATCATAGGGCGCAAAAGGTGGGACCATGTCTTCACCATTTTCATTTCTCACATCTGGCACAAGAGATACACCAAATACACACAGACCACCCTCTTTCAGGTGCTTAAAGATATTATCAAGCATTGGTCCAACATCATCTGGAGCGATGTGTTCAAACACTTCCTCTGAGTGAATGAAGTCAAACTCCATAGGTTTACCATCCTGATACAGTTGGTAATCCTTGGTAATATCACACAAGAAAAGATTCTTGTCATGATACTTATCCCAGTTCTTCTTACCAACACCAGTCAGTGAGTTACTACTTCCCTCCAAACCAATACCAATATCACCTCTGTCAATGAAGTCAACAACAAACTGTCCACCAGCACAACCAAGATCAAGCATGGCAATCTGCTCATCATCAAATCCATCTTTTACCTCATCAATCAATCCTTGTGAGGTGAAGTTGTCTCTGATGGCACCTACTGGGCAGATGTGATCTGGAGAGTCATCAGCAACTGTCTTGCTTGCTTCTAATGTAATCATTTTTTTACGTAAATTAGATTGTTGAATTCTTCATCAAAGTTTTTTGGTTCAGGTATAATTACCTCAGCCTGACAACTACCAAACCACCATGCAACCTCATCAAATGAACTGGCATATGTACCAATAATCTTAGCACACTTAGATAGTATCAACAACTCAATGAATGCATCAGTTGTGATCTGAATGTCATCATGGTGACCAGACTCAGCTAGTTTAGGATCATTAAAAATCTTTCTGTCATACAAAATTATTCTGTCAGGATATTTTTCTGAAAAATACTTATAGACATCTGAATTATCAGAGCAAAAGAAAAACTTTTGATCTTTTGGTAATCTATCTATCTCTCTTTCAAAGATGGAATTATCATGAAACTTTCTTCTCTCACAATACCAAGATCTAATATGCACACCAACCATATTGTCCCATGAATCCACAAACTCAGAGACATACTCAATGATCTCTGGATTAATTTTAAGTTGTCCAATCACTCTCAAATACTTTTTGATGAAATAATC
>VMHT01190080.1_pt1 | contig 24256 bp, 41 predicted proteins | sample 4693611 | NCBI WGS metagenome assembly VMHT01 (sample SAMN12280063, study PRJNA550983) | marine metagenome | isolation source: seawater sampled from same location over 5 years 0.02-0.2 micron viral filtrate | place: USA: collected off the coast of southern California halfway between the port... ...
CCAAATGTTTGAAAATGCCGTTGATACCAACGCAATCAATAACTTATCAGATAAGCAACTTAATCAAGTAGCCGATATATTAAAAAAGGTGAAATAATGACATTTAATAACAAAGAATATTTAAACAACTGCTTGAAAGATATGAGAGCAACCCTTCAACATCTTGTTCAAGATGCTATTGATAAAGACCAACCACTTGATTTACCAATAATCAAAATGCAAGAAGAAAAAATACTTGCCTTTGTAAAACAAATTAAAAATATAAGCTAACCCTCCCCCACCTTAACAAGCCACTCTTTTGTGGCTTTTGGTGGTATAAACTAACGGAGAAGAATATGAATAAAAAGAAAACTAAATTTACACTTCCAAACGGCAAAAATGCTGAATTTAAAATTGACACTTCCAAAGTAACCAAAGAAATGGAAAAGAGATTTGGAAAAGAAAAAACAGAGCCTTTAAATATTAAAGGTAGCAATATATATGCTACTTATAAGAGTCAAGAAGAGCTACAAGCATATGTTGATATGCATAGACCAGAAGAAGCCATATTGCTTTTAACTGGATGGGGGTTAGCGGTAAATCTAATTGTTCATCTAATGACCGAACACGGGGGCGGTAAAGCAGTCGCAGAGCCAACACCACCTTTATTTGAAATTAAAAAATCGGAGAGTAAATAATGTTACAAGTAAGAAAAGATAATGAAGGATTTTATCAAGGCTTTACAATGACTTTTGAAAATGGCTATGAGGTATCTGTTCAATTCGGTAGAGTAAACTATTGTTCAAATAAATATCTAGCTAAAAGCAATCAACATAGCTTAGATAGTTGTGCTAATTGTGAGACAGCAATATTTAAACCAAACGGAAAGTTTTTAAAGTACAAGGGAGATGATGTTCAAAGTTTTCAGACAGCAGATGATGTTGCAGAAACTATCGCATACACTCAGACACTAGAAGCCAATAATTACGGGAGAGTAAACAATGATACAAACAATATATAAAAGCGACTTTACTTCAGCATTTCATAGAATGGGTAGAGGCGATAATTTCACATATGAGGGACTAATTGCCCTCTATGATTACTTAGAGGAATATGAAGACTCTACAGGCGAACAGATAGAACTTGATGTAATAGCCTTTTGTTGTGAGTACGTTGAGTATGAAGACCTTGCAGAGTTCCAAGAGGACTATGGAGACGATTATCAATCTATAGAGCAAATAGAACACGCAACGCAAGTAATAATGATTGATGATACTAGCTTTATCATTCAACAATTTTAATTACTCCGTGTGCATTGGCTTTTCATATTTGTCCAATGCTCATTTAGGTTTGCTAGTTCCTATTAAAAACTAGCATTTACAGGAGAAATAAATGAAAACTATCTACAAAGAATTTTTACAACAGTTAACAGAAAAATATAATCTTAATGCAGATATAACAATGAAAGATGCAGAGAAAATTATGAGTAAATCTGATTATCAATTATTTGCTCATATACATACCTACCCTCGCGGACAGGCTACAAAAAAAGAAATACCACTACATCTACAGCATTTATCAAACAATGCTTTAGAAGGGCTTAAAAAGATTTTCAACGGAAGATTATGAAAATTAAATCCGACAGCAATAATTACAAAGAAGTAATAATTGGAAACAAGCCATACTTTATAGAACATAAGGTATTACCCAATACCGACATAATGATAACCATATACCCTGCAAAAATTATTAATAAAGATAATTCCGACAATATTTTTTCCAAAGGTTATGAATTAGTACCCGACACGGAATACTGGGAAGATAACTACACAATAATATTAAAGGAGCAAGACTGATGATAATTGAAATTAAAAAAACTACTGTAAATTGTGGAAATGTAGAAGTTAAAGACCTTAAAGAATTAGATAGTCTTTATTCTGAGGGAACAATAGATGAAATAGTATCTGCTTATGTCTCTAAAATAAAATATGAATACTATTTAAATGGTAAGAAAATTAAAACAAATGAAATATAAAGGAGCAAGACTAATGAGTATTAATAATGAAATTGCTAGTGCTTTATGTGATATGGAAGATATTAAAAACGCTTTAAGTGATGATATTAAAAACCAACCTAAAGACAATGAAGGAACTGAAATAACTATTGGAGATTGTATCCATGATGTTATTTACCTACTTAAAATTTTAAAGGAGCAAAACTAATGGAAAGAAGAATAGTATCAACAACAATTTTAGTTGAATGGAGTGATGGCCCTAAACCAGTTGTCTTAAATAATGATATGCCTAACGGATTAGCTAACGACTTTGACGACTGGTTAACAGAAATTGAAGAAGAAGAGCAAGAGTGCTAGAAATAATATTTATTATCTTAATGATATTTTGTTATTTACTAGATACAAACCATAAATTTTAAAAAGGAGAAGAAGTATGGAAAAAGAACTAGGAAGTGCAGGATTTTTTGCCGATTTATCTAATGGAGTAATTACTGTTAGACATTGTGAAGGTAAATCTATTCTAGCCCAATGGAACGCAAAAAAAGGAGATTGGAATATTATATGGAAAATTATAAGACATTTAGAGGAGGTGTCAGATGAGTAAAGGATTTCATTTTGCTGATGAGCTTCATAAAATAAATGATATGTTAACGTGCAGTAAAGATGATTTTTTATATTCTTACAGTTATTTAGATGAAAATGATTATGAGGAAACTAGAAAATTTATTATAGAACTTATGAAAAATTACTATAAACAAAATAATATTAAAGCTGATATTAAAACTTATAAGGAGGTGTCAGATGAAATATAAAGTAATAGAACATTTAACTCATGTAAATTCTGTAGTTGTTGAAGCAGATAATAAAGAAGAAGCGTGGAGCAAAGCTATGGAAGGTGGTTTGATGTCAAAGTCTAGCAAACTTGATGATATGTATGTTAATAAGTTTGAAGTAGAGGAGGTAAAAAATGCATATATGGAATGAAAACTATATTGTAAAGATAGCAATAAAACTTGAAGCTGAAACAGAAGATGAAGCAATAGAAGAACTGGAAAATAAATTAGACAAGGGAAAAGTTAATTTAAATAGAATGGAGTTTTTTTTAGAGGAGGTGTCAGAATGAACTTATTTGAAATACTAATATTATCTGTTCTAGCCTACTTTGTTGTAGGCAGTATTGTTGGATTTATATATGCTTATTACAAAGGCTTCTTTGATTAATTCTTATCTTTTTTAGATACAGCTCCCGACTTGTTTTCAATAACATTTGCTCCCGACTTATTATCTAAAGCTTTAGTTCCTAGCAACTGTTGTAACCTTCTTTCTACTTCGTCCCGACTCATCTGGTCAATCTTTCCGTGTAGAACTTCTCTCCTATCAACAATAAGTCCCCCGACCTTTAACAATAAACCTTGTGCTTGAATAGCTGCGTTATAGGCCCCAGACCCCCAGGCATCATCTCTAAGTTTATATAAGTCTTCAACTGCCTTATCGTGTGTAAGCTCAAACTTTTTCTTAGCTTCCGACATCAGTCTTTCATACTCACGTCTAACATGTGCATACTTATTACCTTCATGCATATATCTACCTATGACTATAGGATTTTTATATCCTGCTTTCTTGGCTGCTTCCGCCCAAGTAAGCTGTGGGTCGTTAGCTGCGTTCCAGACTAATAACCTTTGTCTTTTAGTTAAATGTTTTTCATCGTGATTGACATACTCAATAGGCATGTCATCTGTATTCTCTAATGTTTTTTCAACCTTAATACTTTTTCTTATCGTATGATTTCGCATTTAATAATCTTGCTCCTGGATATTTCTTTATAAATTTTACTACATCTGGTGTTTCAAGCAAATTTACTACATATTCTGGTAATTTATCTCTTAATTCTTTTTTTAGTTTTGTCATGTTAATTTTAGTTTTGTCAGACTTTTGTCATACATTCCCTGACAAAACTCTAAACCCTGTAACAGTAGGCTCTCTAGAGTAATATATATATATAAATAAGAGTATATATATAGTTTTGTCATATATTCTTATACCTACCCTTACACATATCTCATACTGTTAGGAACATTTCCGACCCTTTTACCACTTAGACCAAAACCCTGACAAAACTGACAAAACGCCAAAACCTTGCGCAGTAAGGCTTTCAAGCCAATAGTTTTGTCATTCAGGTTCATCATCTTTGACAAAACTACCCGTAAATAGAACATCTAGGTCCTTTTTTATACCAAAACAGTTATATAAAACCTCGTCAATAACTTCCGAACCTTCGTTAGGTGTTTCTGCGTAGCTCAATAACTCACATACTCCGTAAGTAAATATGAGGCTTGCCGTTTCTTTGGGGGAAGCGCCCCTAGTAACAAAGTCTTGAAAAAAATTATCAAGTCTTTTTTTTGCTTCCAGGTGGGAGGGTTTGGGACGCTTTGATTCAAAATCTATAATCTTTAGGTGTGTCATATTAAAAGTATAACAAAGATTAAAACTAAGTGGGGCGTTTCGTTGCAAGCCACACCCCAAAGCTAAGTAAAGCAACAGCACGTCTATTGTTTATACAAGCCGAGTGATTGCCTGTTCCGGATTATTCAGGGCCATACTTATACCAATCCATCTCCCTTAGTTCGGTCCATGCTTGTTCTAAGTATTTATCATCTTTGATTATCCAATTCTGATTTGCATGTCTAAGCTTTTTCATTTCAGAACTAAACTCCTCAAAGTCTTCGCAGCCGTTATGTATAACTTCTTCTGCAAAACTATCAGCTTCTATAAGTAAGTCTTTTAATCTACTCATTATGACACCTTTCTTGATTTGTTAAGCTTGTACTCAGCATCATCTATAGCGTCTTTTAAAATAGCTATAACCTCTTGCTCGCAACCCTCAGCTGTAAACAACAGACCTATAGATAAATTGTGTACTAATAAGTAAGCTCCCAATACTGGGTCCATCTTCTTTTCACTTTTATCATCAAGACAATTCTTAACATAGTCTTTCATTAATCCAAGAGAAAGATTAAATGCTAAGTCGTTGTTGTGTTCTATGTATTTTTTTTTGTTTTTTTCCATACTCTTCTCCATAAATATACATTTAGTATAGCTAAATATGTAGACAAGTCAAACAATTTAATATAGTATTTAATTTTAACTTTTGGAGAAGTAAATGAAACAATCAAATAAGACTGAGATGTCTACCATAATTGATAACTCTATGGCCTTGATTATGGAAAGTGTAAACAACCATAACAAAGCTCTTGCAAATGTAAAGCCAGAGCCAAAGTTTTCTAATGCATTCTTAGATGATTCTATGTGTATAAACAGAATTAAGGCCTTTGTAGAATATGTTAGGCAACACCACCCAAAGCTATTTGAAGATGCTTATAGCTATGCTGATAAGTCTGTTGTAGACAATGAGTAATAAAATAAAATTCTACCCATTCGTTTCTGATGGAGACCCTTATGGCGTAAGGTTTGTACCTTATGACGCTACCAAGTTTGAGCTGAAAGCCATAAGGGATAACTTTGACTCAAAGGCTTTGTTCAATAGATTTAAACAAAATACCGAAGGATATGTTCCGACGTATAATCCAAATAAAGACTATGCAGAAAATCTTAATGACTTGCATACTAAGCTTGGATATTGGCCTGTTCCCTTGACGCATCAATTTGTATATGAAGATATACCTATAGAGTATGATGATGAGTGGACCGAAGAAACATCACAACCAAACTATAAACACCGTTGGGAGTTAGAGGACCGTAAAGAATATTACGAACCGCCCAAAGACGACGAACCACCATTTTAAGGAAATAATATGAAACCAATACAAGAATTAAGTGAATACGATTGCGAACAAAGGGGAGATGCATTTATATATCCAGATATACCCAACGAGCTATATCATTCCGAAGTAGGAATAAGCAGTAGTACCTTGCGTAAGTTTGGACATTCGCAGCTACATGCAATCAATGAAGAGCAAAAGACTACAGATGCTATGAACTTTGGAACAGCGGCCCACTATATGTTAGTAGAAGGGGAGGTTGTATTTAATCAAGAAGTAGCTGTGCTTATGGGCAGTCCTTATACCAAAGCTTATAAAGAAAACAAAGCTGACATGTTGGAAAGATACTCATGCGTTATAAAAGAAACAGAACTAAATCATATAAAAGGTATGAAGGAAAACATTATAGATGAGGCCAACATGTATTTGCAGGCAGATGATAAATTGCCAGAAGCTAGTTTCTTCTGGTATGAAGATAAGGTTCTTTGCAAGTGCAGGCCTGACTTAATATGTCCGCCTTTCAAAGGTTTACATAAGCCTGGAGAAATTTATGTTGTTGATTACAAGACAACCAAATCATGCGACCCAAAACAATTTGCTGATTCAGTTAAATACTGGGGCTATGATATGCAGGCAGCTTGGTATAGAAGGGGTATGGAGAAAGCTGGATATAATGTTAAAGAGTTTGCTTTTGTAGCTCAAGAGAAATTTCCGCCTTATGCTAGTAAAATATTTATTATTACTGACGAACAAATGGACTCTGCTTGGGAAAATATGCAAATATTTTTAGATGATTATAATAAATATTTAGATACTGGGAAGGTAAGTATTTATAACTCGGACAGCATTGTTACGCTGGATTTAGATGAATAAAAATTTAATAGAAGAAGTTATCGCTGAAATCAAAAGAGATATTGATATGAACAATCTTATGGCCTTACGTGAATTGTTATCAAAGCTAGTAGACAATAAAGAGACGAGAAGTATGTTAATTATGTTTTTAAGCGAGTTTCCAGAACTAAGAGAGAAATACAAGGAGAAACCTGGTGAGTAAACCCTGGCACGGCGGTAAAGGCGACAAACCTAGAGCCAAAAGCCCAGATAAATGGGATAAAGGTTGGGAAAGAATATTTAACAAAGCCAAAAAGAAAGTTACAAAAGAAAAAATAGACATAACCAAACTTAAGAATGTTTGGGAAGAGAAGTCTACAAAGAAGGAGAAACAAAATGAACAAAGCTAAATTAAAAGAAATATGTATTGATGCTTTTGAAGAAGCAGAAAAAGAATCTATGGAACGAACAAAGCAGTATTATGTGTGTCAAGTGGCTAGAAAAATGTGGTTAGCTCTTGGAAATCCTAACTCCTCTGACAAATTACATACTAATTTAAGAGATAGTTTGTTTGTATTAATTAGAGAATCTTTTGATGAAATGTTGGAGAAACAAAATGAACAAAGCTAAATTAGTAGAACTAGCGGAAGAAGTATTAACTGATATTGATGAAGCATCAAAGGATTCATTAAGACAAGAATTAGAACCGAATATGTGTTATGCACTTAGTAGAAGATTTTTACATGCTTATTATTATTCAAGAGATACATCAAAAGAGGGTATAGACAGAAAAAACTATGCGTATGCTTATGACTCTGTAAAACCAATACTTGATGATTGTATAGATAAATATCTTGGAGAAACAAAATGAAAAAAACATTTAGTTGGAAAGATATTGACATAATGAATAGAGAACAAAAATTAATATATTTTAAAAACTCACTTAAATCGTACAAAAAACGTGATAGTGCTTTTGTTAATTTTTTAAATAGTGATGTGTACAAAAAACATATTGCTTGGTACAAAAAAACAATTAATGAACTGGAGAAACAGAATGACAGATAACGTAAACCACCCCCCACACTATCAAGGCGATATAGAATGTATTGATGCTATAGAAGCCAGTATGACTCCGGAAGCTTTTGCAGGGTATTGCAAAGGTAACATTCTTAAATACATGTGGCGTTATGAAAAGAAAGACCAGCTTGAAGGCCTTTTAAAAGCAAGATGGTATTTAAATAAATTGATTAGTCTTCAAGACTAACTTCTAATTCTTTTTCAATATTTAATAAAAACAAAATATTTTTTTTAACTTCAAAATATTCTTTTGCTGTTTCTAATTCTGTTTCTGCTTTTTTAATTTGTTCGTCAATAGTTTCTGTCATATTAAAATGCTAGGCAGGGAGTTATGGATTAACGGAGGTTCCCTTGAGGCCCCTAGCAAGCCTGTAATATCTATAAAGTAGGTTTCGCAGGTTTGTTTTCTTCTGCTTTTGCCATACTTGGAGGTACGCTTACCTTTTTAGGTGGCGCAATTCCATTATCTTTTGGAGTACGAAACGCAACTATCTCATTTGTAGTGTCTGGATAGCTTTCGTTATCACTCTCTCTTTCTGAAAAAGTACAAACCAATTGTTTGCCCTGTAATTCAGAAGCATCATCTGGTGGTGTTTCTAAACCAACAGAGTTTAACAAGCGTTTAAAATCAGAAGCAGCGTAGCCTCTAACTTGTTCTTGTTTTTCAGCATCATCATTTGTATACCAAAGACTAAAGTATTTTCGAACAATCCAACCATTATATTTAGGTTCGTTATGTACTTTAACCTCTAGCTTAATGCTTTTATTACCAGCAGCAGACATGTGTGGCACGCATTCGCTAATAATACAATTATAATCACCTTTCGGTATGTAAGAGGAAGATTCCTCTTGTTCTGATTCTACGTTAGTAAAATCAATTCCTTCAAAGTCAGACATTATGCTTCTCCTGTAAATCCTAACTTGTTAATAATATGTGATAAATTAGGTTCTTCTAGGTCATCTAGTTTACCACTCCTATCCTTAGCAATATAATTTGCTCCGAGAGTTGTTTGCAACCACCTTTCAGTAGCTTTCTTTCCTTTCTCGTCTTCCGTATCAAATGTTCTCAAACATAACACCTCATCAAAGAAGTAAGGAATCTGTGTAGGCAGCTTTGTACCAACCATCATAGGTTGATAATGCAACATACCTGTAGCGTCATCTCGTATCTCTTGCTGTTTAGCAATAAATACAACATGTATTGGAAGGTCCCTGAACCTACGCATAGTTTTAGTCATTATCTGAATGACCTCACCATAAGCTTTTCTTGGGTCCTTGCTTTTCTTTAACTCATTTGCCAAAACAATTTCAGACATTTCTGTAACGCTGTCTAAACAAACGGTATCATAATCTAACTCACCACTTTCTAGTAGCTGTGCTATTTCTTCTATCTCGGCAGCTTCTTTTACTTCAATAGCAGTAACATTTTTAGCGTCCTTAATAGATAACAAACCAGCTTCCATACTTACGACAAGTGTTTTACCTGGAACAGTTTTACAGAGAGTAGTTTTACCTGCTCCTGAAATACCATATACAAGTAATTTAGCGCCTTGCAATTCAACTAAATCACTTGGGCTTTTTATACGACTTAATATATCGCTCATAATTTTTCTCCTAAAGATAAAATAAGAGTATACATCAGAAAAATATAACTGTATACTTTTAGTTCAAAAAAAATTTATTACAAAAAGCAACTATGAGCGAAGTAAATAAAAACCAATGGAAAGTGAATTACTTATACAGGTTACAAGAAATTTGTAAAAAAGACATACAAGAGTTTTATGATAACAAATTAGAGCCTGAATTAAAGGAGAGAGAAGTGAATAGAATATCTTTAAAAGATTATATTGCCTATATAGGCAATGCTGGTGCAGCAAAATTATTTGAGTGTACCGAAAATACTGCCAAGTCTTGGAGGTATGGCCGAAGACAGCCATCAATAAAACAGGCCAAAAAAATAATCAAAGCAGCCGACGGAAAGCTGGACTTTGAATCTATTTATGGGCCACTTGAAACTAATTTTGAAGATTAATACAAGTGTTCAACGTCAAAGCAACAGCAGAAGACTCTGCGTTGGATTTAGCACTTGCGTATGCAGAATCAGGTTTCAGCGTAGTACCGCTACAACGCCATAACAAAGTTCCGCCCAAGGAACTAGGCAGTTGGGAAAGATTCAAAAGCGAGCAGCCAACAACAGAGGAAATAACTAGATGGTTTAAAGGCCGTGATGATTTAGTCGTAGCTTTAGTAACTGGTAAATTTTTGGTCGTAGATGCAGATACACCAGAAGCCGTCATATGGGCAGCAAATAATTTACCAGTTACCCCCTTAAAGGTAGCTACTGGCAAGGGTATGCACTACTACTATAACAATCCAGAAAATTTTACGACTTATGTAGCAAGAAGGGTAGCAGATTATGACCCCGATAAGCTTATAGACATAAGAGGCGTTGGTGGTCTAATTATAGCCCCCTATAATATACATGCCACCGGCGTCATTTATGAGCCTCAGTTAATAGAGGACTGGGAGTTACATGATACAAACGATTTGCCAGACTTTACAAAGGACCATTGGGTTAAAGTAACTGGCGCAGATAAAATAAATGGTAAGCCTATATCAACACCACTATCTCTTGAGTCTGTAAGTGAGGGAGGCAGAAATGATACTGCAGCAAGAATAGCTGGTTATTTAATAGCAAAAGGTTTAAATGTAGATTTTGCTAGATTCTTTTTGCAGTCTTGGAATACAAAAAATAAACCTCCATTAGATGATACTGAAATAGATACGATAGTAAATTCTATAATGAAGACCCATGAAAGAAAAAATCAAGCTGCTCCAACTTATATATCTAAAAACAAAACAGTATCTGAACCAAAAGAACTTTATAACCCTCCAGGAATATTAAAAGACATATATGAATATTCAGAAAAGATAGCTCAAATACGTCAACCAGCTTTAAGTATGCAATCCGCTCTTGGTCTTGGTTCTGTGGTTGCGGGAAGAATGTATAGGTCAGATATGAATAATTATTCATCTTTGTATTTTATGTGTATTGCCAAATCGGGGCAGGGTAAAGAGAATACTAAGACAGTTGTTGAGTCTATTCTAGATAATGCTGGCCATATAGACCTTATGGCTGGAGATGGTTATACATCAAGTGGTGCTGTATATAGTTTGCTACGTCATAAACCAACACATATTACTGTAATGGACGAGTTTGGCAAAAGATTAGAGAGTATAGCTAAGTCATCAAACTCCAACAAAGAAGACGCTCTGCAGGTTCTTATGGAGTCCTGGGGCCGTTGTCATGGAACTATTAGACCAGATAACTACTCTCTTATGAATATGTCTAGCAAACAACAACAAGAAGCTATGGATAGGTCAACAATTAAGCCAGCAATAACTCTTATGGGTATGAGTGTTCCTAAAAATTTTTACGGCGCTTTGTCTACAGGCAGAATTGTAGATGGATTTTTAAATAGATTTATTGTCGTAGAATCTAAGTTACCTAGAGTGGTAGGTAAGATGGTGCCATTTTTAGAACCGTCTGATGCAATATGTGAATGGGTAAGAAAGGTTAGAGAAACAAAGAATGAAATGGAGGAGCTTGCTAAAAATAATTCTGAATTAGATTTTAAACAAAGAGTTTTAAACTTTGATAAAGATAGTAAAGAGTTGCTTACTAAATTAGCCTACAAGTTAATAGAAGAACAGGACCAGCTAGAAAAAACAGGGTTGGAGGTTTTATTATCTAGAACCAGAGAGAAAGCTATGCGATTAGCTTTGATATGTGCCTTAGCTGACAATCCAAAAACAAATATTATTAGAGGAGATATAACTAAGTGGGCAATTGATTATGTTTATTACTATGACCAGTTGCTTGTAGATAATTGTGAAGACAAGGTGGCAGGCTCAGAAACAGAAAGCAAGATAAAACAAGTATTAAGTTTTATAAGGTCCCAAGGAGATATAGGTATAAGCAAGCGTGATATTGATAGAAGAGAAATATTTAGAAGTATGAAGTCATACGAAGTAAAAGAAATTATAGAAAGATTGAAAAATTCTGGAGAAATACAAGAGAAAGATGTCAAAGTAAAAACAACTGGTAGACCTACCAAACGTATTGTTGCTATTGACCCCGAGTTTTTTGATGACTAAGGAGGGATTATGTGTCCAAAACCAAAGATGGAAACTATTAGCGACCAGAAACGTGAAGAGCGTGTGGCCGGATTTATTGAGGGGCTATGGGATGTAAGGTGTAATAAACTTCCTGTATCTTATGGGTTAGATTATTGGTGCGAAAGTCAGGAGTCATGTTTTTGGCTTGAGGTAAAATGCAGAAGTTTTGGTATAGATAAGTATGACACTTTGCTTCTTAGCACCTCAAAGCTAAGAATGGGAGCTGCCTTATCTTTAGCAACAGGACATCCTTTTGTATTAGTGTTTGCTATGACAGATAGCGTTTATTCGCATACCTGGCAATCAGGTAAAGAATATGATGTTAGGTTTGGAACAATTGCAGAACCTATCTATGAAGAAGATTCAGAACCTTATGTTCATTTAAGTAAAGATGATTTAATTTGTTTGTCTGATAAACCCTTGGGTTTTGATAGAGAAGAGATGGGATTAATTTACAATAAAAAATCTTAAGCTATTTGATTTAAACTTCTTGCAATGTCTTCATTTGCAGGAGAACCTAACAAACTTCTGCTTATATTTTGTCTGTTTATTGGCGGAGCTGCAGTAGGAATTATGTCTGGTAAATCTGGTACTGTAGTAGGTATTTGATTTGTTATACCTTGAACTTGCTCTTTAATTTTAGTATTTCTTTCTTGATTGCCTTCACCTTCTAGTTGCTCTCTTAATTGCTCCATTATAATTGATTGAGCATCTTCTGATTGTTGAGCTACAGCTTGAGCTGATGCTAGTCTTGCAGCCTTTTCAAAAGCATCTATTACCATCATGGTTGATGATTGGTCTGTATTGGCCATTAATTTTACAATTCTAGGATTTGCAAATACATTACCAAATATTTTAAGAGCTACAATAGTAGGCAGTAATGAAATATTTAGAGCTTGCGCACCTATAGCTCCAGCAACAATACCACCAGCCGTTAGTCCTTGTGCAGCACCAACTTGTAAATCTAAAGATTGCTGTAGCGCTTTTAATGCAAGAGTTTGTTCTTTACCAAACATAGCTATCAAAGTGTCATCGCCGTATGATTCTAATGTATTTCTTAAAACGTTTGGTTTAAATATATCTGCAAGTTTTCCAGAACTACTTAGCTTGCCTGTGCTGACAGCTTTAGTTAAAAGTTGACCCATAGCATTTTCTTGTATTTGTTTAAATGTTTCTGGTGTATCTGCAAGAGCAGCTTTTAAATAATTAATTTCTTTTGCAGAGCCTGGCCCGAATACATTTGCAACAATTCTTTCAGGCGTATCATTCAAAGCATTTTTCATAAAAGTCTGTTTGTTTAAATCATCAAGTGATGATTGTATTTTTGCTTTTTCTAATATTGTTTTTAATATTTGATTCCCGGTATCTACTTGCAATACTTTTGTTGTTTCTTTTCCTGGAGCAACATTTCCTGTTTTTACTACGGGGTCCATGCCTAATCTAAACATACTAGGATTAGTTTCTATATTATTAATTAGTGCGTTTAAGTCTTTTTTTGTTATTTTAGGGTTTAGAATATTAATTTCTCTAAGCAATCCCATGTTTACGTTATACCCAGGACCAAATAATTCTTTAAGAGTAGACTTGCCAAACTCTTTGGAATCATACTTCATAATGTTAGTAGTAAATTTAACTGGGTTAATTAATTTAGTTACTGGGTCAATACTATCTGTTATTACGTTTTTAAATAATAAAGCTGTTAATTGACCTCTAGCTGCATCTGCTTTTGGCCCAAGTGCTGTAAAAATTTCTTGTAATTTTGTTGCAGAAGTTGGATTGTCTATAAAACCAAAAACTTCGTCTACATCAACTTTACCAGTTGTTTTGGCTTGCCTTATTATATTTTGATATAAAGTTCCAGAAAATTTATCAATGTTTTTAGCAAAATCATTATCAGCTTGTGCAAGTAATTTAAAAGCTTTAGAAGCCTCATTTATGTCTGTTTTTGTTATATCATCCATACCAACAAAAGCTTTTTTATTTATAATATCTTTTTGCAGTTGGTCTATCTCTTCTATGACTTCTTTCGCAAGCCTATAGGTAGTTCCTCCTGTTTTACCACTTACTGTAGCGTCTTTTAAAACAGCTCTAAATTCCATTTTTGCATTTTTTAACTGTGTTAAATTATCTATCTGGCCGTCTGCTAAATCTTTTAATTTTACGTAAGCTCCAGAATATTGTGCAAAAACATCGTCAGAATCAAATTTATTTTGCAAGTCTTTAAATCTAGATGCGCTATTTTTTAAAGCTGCACTTATTCCTGCATTTACTTTTGTTCCTTGTAAAGCCGCTGTAGCACTCTCATACATTTTATTATTTGATGTATTCCATGCATCCCATATTTTTTTCATTTCATCTGACAAAGCTCTTCTAAGAGTTTCTGATGATTGTAATTGTCCGTTAGCCATTAGACCTTTTGAAACTCCCATTTCATCAACCATCATCCTTAATAAAGCATCTAATTTTTCATCAGATACTTGTATTCCTTTTTGCATATTTGATTGTATATCTAACAATTCTTTTTTTGCTATTTGTCCTACAGCTCCAGATTCAATAAAATCGTCTACGGTTGCATTTTTTCTACCAAGAGATTGAAAAAAGCTATTCATCATTTCAACTAGATTTGCTTGAGACCTATTCTCTCTTGGCTTTGCACCTGTTACAGCTTCAGCGATTGATTGTCCTCTAGAAGGAATAGTTCTACCCAAGGCTGCTTGAGTAACAATACCAGGAGTAAACTTAGGTTTAATTTTTTGTTTTTTAATTTCTTTCATTACCTGACTTGCAGATGCCTTATAGTTTGTTGGGTCTAATCCTTCACGTGCTGCTATTTGTGCATCTATTTTAAAAATGTCAGTAAGGTCATAACCCTGCATCAAGAACTTAGAATCTCTTATGGCTCCATGTGATGCAGTTTTACCAAAGTAGGTAGAAAAAACTCCTCCTAAAACTTCACCTGCGCCCTGTGCAATACCACCAATTAAAAACTCTCTTTTATATAAATTGGCAAGTTCTTCTTCGTTTTGTAATTGAACACCTCTTGCTATTTCATTTGCTTCTTCTACACCTTTACCTGCTGCAGAACCAGCACCTACTAATAAAGGCCTACCAACTCTAGAGCCTAACAAACCTCTTAAATACTTTATACCTCTTAAATATGGATTAACTGCTGCAATAGCTCCCAATATAGGGCCTGCATATCCTGCCATATCTGCAAAATCTCCAGATGTGAAAGCTTTGTTTTCATCTATAACAATATTTTTATTTGATGGCTCTAAGCCTAACCTGGCTTGACCAATAGGAGTAAGGGCAATGCTACCTTTTGAATCTCTTATAAAACCGTCAGAACCAACTTCTTGTTTTAAATAATTTTCTTTTTCGGATATAAACTCGCCATCTTCATTCATATAATCTTCTGCAACAGAAAGGCCTGCTCTGAGTCTATTATCTTGTATACCTGTATCGTAATCAAAATATACTTTGTCGTAAGCTATAGAGCCTTGTCTTTTTGCAATTTCTGCTTTTGCTTTTGCGGTAGCGTCTTCTGGATTATCTGCGTTTACTTTTACAAAAACTCCTTCGGCTAGTTTTACGTTATAAGTTTGCATTATTTTGTAGCGTCTATTTGTATTGCATCATCTCCGCCTGCAGGAGAGCCAATAGACTGACTGGGTGGAGCAAACCCTAATTCATCAACATAAATACTAAATAGTTCGCTATCTCTACTTAAAATGTTCGCATCATACGGAGCTAAAAACATAACTGAACTTTTTATATTTCTTTGCGAATTATTTTTCTTTGTAGTTATTGACCTTAAATTTTCGTTTAATTTTAATTTCATAGTTGCAACGTCATCTTCTAACTTAAACAATTCTAAACTACTTATTATTCTTTCAGCTATCTGTCTATCAATATTAGATATGGTTCTTCCTGATTCACCAAGTATTTCTTTAATATTTCTATTAGTAAGAACTTTTAACATTACTTTTGCTCTTTTACCAGGTTTCATATTTGCAATTTCAGTTTCGCTCTTAACGCCAGCTGCATTTAAAAATTCATCTACTCTAATACCTATTTTGTTTGCAAAAGTTGTAATGTTTCCAGAAGAAGGTTCTGCTAAAATATTTAAAACTCCATTTGTAAGTTCTTCAGCTGCAACGGCATTATTATAATCAGCAATACTATCGTTCATTGCGGTTTGTACGTCTAATATTTTTTTTCTATCTGTAACGTCTGCTGCACCACTACCAGCTAAGTCAAATAATCTTTTCTTAGCAAGCTCTTCTTCAAGTTTTCTTTCTTCCGCAGCTGCAGCGGCTCCAATACCTATACCGGTTAAATCACCTGTTGCAGTAAGAGCTTTACCAACATTTCTAGCCATTCTTAAATTTTCTTCGCTATTAAAAAAGTTAGCAAAATTACCAAACAATGAATTAGAAATTTCTTGAGCGCCATCGTTGTCATCTTGATTTACAACTTCTATACCGCCAGGTGCATCATCCTTATCATCTTTATCGTCATCTTCTTTTTTTGGGTCATCAGATGCCGCTGGGTCTGCAGATGTTCCTGTTGTATCTCCTGCTGCTTCATCTATTGTTTCTTGTTGTTCTTCAGTTGTTTTTTCTTCGTTAGCTATATCTGTTAAAGATTGTGTAGTATCTTGTCCGATAGATGACTCTAATACAATACTATCAAGTGTTCCTGCTGTTTCTCCTCCAGTTGCTCCATAACCACTTATTTCAGCTAAATTTTCTGCAATAGTTCCTTGAGATGATAAAGGTGTATCAAAGAGGTCCACATACTCATCTCTGCCTGCTTCTTTAGCTTTTTGGCCGGCTTCTCTTCCTCTAAATATACCAACCATTCTTGAACCGCCTAAGCTTCTTAAAGTATTATATATACCCTCTACACCCTCTTTCCCAACATCAACTATAAGTTTTAAAGTTTCATCTCCAATTGATTCTGGATTTAAAATAACATTTTCTCCGCCAACTTTTATTTTTTCTTGGTCTACTAAAGTTGACGACCTTCCTAAAGCCTCGGCCTCAATAATGTCTATTAAGTCTTGTCCATATTCTACATTTGGGTTTAACAAAATTCCTTGAATAATTCTTGAAGACTCTTTTGATAACAATTCTTTAAATGCAGCAGGGTCTATATTATGAATTATTCCATCACTTGTTTTGTATTGATTTCCAGACAAATCAGAAACACCAACATCAGGCAAACCATCATCTTTTTGTTTATCTTCTTCAACAGTAGTATCAACTTTATCTTTTAAAAACTCAGAAATAGTTGGAGTTTCAACTTCTATTGGTATATCTGGAGTTGAGGGAGCTGGAGGATTTTTCTTATAGTATTCAATACTTTGATTTATTTGGTTTATGGATTGTCTTTTCTGCTCTATTGCTTCGTCATTGGCCATTATTGGCTCACCATCCATAGTCATAGTTATTCCTAAACGTTTTTTTGGTTTATTGTTTTCTATAAGTTCAGCTAACTCTTTTTCTAAATTTGTTCTTACCTCTTGTAACTCAGCTACAGCTGAATTAATTTGAGCAGGTTGAGAAATATCTTCTATAGTTGGTAGCTCTGGTGCTGTTGGTTGTACTGTGGGCAAACCTCCAGATGGTGTTACTACTGTCTCTGCTTGCGGCTCAGGTACAAATACTGCGTCTGGGTCAATTACTGCTGGTGTGTTAACGCTAGGATTTATACTACCACCTGACTCTAAAATTAACTGTTCAATATCTTTCATTGATATTCCAGTTAAAGGACTAATTCTTTCTTGAATATCAATAGAATTTAAACCCTGCGATACGTAAAACTCAATAAGTCTACGTACATCTCCAGATGTGTATGTAGGCATGTTAGGACCTATATCTACAGTAGCACGTGAGCCTACATTAGCCACGTCTCCTTTTGCAAACATTTTTCTGCTTAAAACACTCATTAAGCAGTTCCATATCCAGGATTATAGCCATACCCTTGTCCATACCCTTGGCCATACCCTTGGCCATACTGGTAAGTACCTGGCATACCGTAACCTGTATTTTGTTGTCCGGTTCCTTGTTGTTGACCTTGCTGTTGTCCTTGTTGTTGACCTCCGCCTTGTTGCTGTCCAGTATAAGGGTTAGCATAATTACTATAAGAACTTAAAAATGTACCTAATCCTGCTGATAGTGGGTCTCTAGGCATACCGTATGTAGTTCTAACATCTGAACCACCACCAACGTATTGAGGTGTAAATCCTTTTACATATTCTAAGGCTTTCATTGGAGCAAACCTGTTTCTTTCATCTGCAGCGTATCTAGCATCTATTCCTCTTTGCTTCATATCTCTGGACATTCTATCGTAGTCCATCAATTCTTTTCTTTCATCCCTGCCATACTGTTGATATAAGCCACCAAGACTACCCATATCTCTACCGTAAGCAGCATAATCTCTTGCAAGTCCACCTAAGTCTCCAGATACACCTCTTATATCTCCTGCTACAGTTCTAGCTATATCGCCTCTCCTAGCTCCTAATCCCATTATATCGCTAGCAAAACCTCTTCTTGCTCCTGACATATCTCTACCAAGCCCAGCTTCAAAACTTCCAGCCCTTTCTAAAGCACCTCTGCCAAATTGAGATTCAGCTATAGCTCTGCTTTGAGCTGTGTCAAATCCACCAGAACGTATACCAGCTAATGCTTCTCCCAAACCTCTTCCAAGTGCAGCTCTTCTTTCTTCAGCACTTAATTTAGCTCTAGAACCAAAAGCAGACTCTCCGCCTGTACTTATGTCTCTTGCTCTTTGTCCTATGTCAGCTATTTCTCCCTGTTTAAATACGTCATCTATTGTTTGTTGTACTACTTGTTGCTCAAACGGATTGTAATAAGCAGCTGAAGAACGTGGGTCAAACCCTTTTAAAGAAGCTCTTTGAAAGTCTCTAGCAGATGGCCCTTGTCTACCAAAACTTGATTGCAAGTCCATTAACCCAGTTCCGTATTGTCGTTGAGCTTGAGATAAATATGGCTGTTGCATTTCTCCAGCTCTTCTATAAGCACCTAAAGCTTCATTTGTTAAGCCTCTTTGAATACCAAGAGTTCCCATACCTTCTAATAAAGCATCTTGTTGGAAATCTAAAAACGGCTTATAACCACCAATACCAGAATAAACAGATTCCATAGCTCTGTTAGCAAATGGTGAAAATCCTGCTACGCCTTTAGCTTGAAACGGGTTGTCTAAAAAACCTTTTTGAGCAGCTTTGTAAGCCTGATTAATCATTCCAGGACTATCTGGACCTCCAAAGTAAAGTTCTCTTACAAATGGGTCGCTTGTTCTATCATCTCTTGTAAAGCCAGTAACTATTGGAGAAACTTGATTTGATGGATTAAAATTTTGAACTGCCATTAAACTGCCTCAAATATATTCATTAATTCACGCATGTTTTTTACACCTTCTTCTCTAGATGGGCTACCGCCTTTAACAAGCTCAATGCCTGATTTTGTTTTGTTTAAATCAAAAGCACCAGCTCCTTTAGTTGCTTTAGCAGTCATAACAAACTCACCATCGCTTAACATAGCTGGTATATCATCTGAGGTTCCCGTACCTGGTCCGGCAGATTCTCCTCCTTCCCGCATATCCAATTCTTTAACACTTGCTAAACCACCAGTTGCAAATTTTAAAAATGCTGGGGCATTTCCTAAACCAAACTCTTGTCTATTTCCACCAGTTCCCAAAGCTTTTGAAAGCTGGTATCTACCTAGTGAATCCATTGTTACTGCTGGAGTTGCAGCTAAACCACCTTGTCTATCTTTTGCTGCGTCGTATACAACTTTACCAAGCAAAGCGCTTATACCAGCTGCTCCCATGTTTGGTCTTTTTAAAAAATCTTCAACTCCTTTTATTGCTCCTGGAGTTTCTCTACCAAAAAAACTTCCTCCGCCTTGATTGTTGGTAGGTCCAGAACTTCCTCCAAATCCAAATAAATCTCCTATAAATTTTATAAATTGAGGCGTTCTTCCTTTATCCTTAGGGTCTCTTCTAAAAAAACTTCCTAAACCACCCATTTGTCCACTAGAAGATGAACCTCCAAAAGCATTCATCATTTCATTCATCATTGTAGATGGGTCGTATAAATTACCAGCTGAGTCTTGCATAAGTCCTGGAAAATCTGGGCTATCTTTAAAAAAGCTGTTAAAGGCCTGTTGTTGCTCAGAATTCATTTGAGACAAAGCTTGATAAGCAGCATCTTGATTCCCTCCAGAAGTAAACATAAAACCACCTTGATTTGGCATACCTCCAGTCATGCCGCCAGGCATACCACCAGGCATACCGGGTTGTTGACCCATTTGCCCACCGAAGAATTTTCCTATACCACTTCTTAAATTTGGACCAAAAGTTCCTCCAAAAACACCTTTTGTTCCAACGGCAGGGTTGAAGAAATTTTTTAAACGAGAGAATCTGCCAGTTGCTGCTGCACCTGCTCCGCCAGCTGCTCCGCCAGCTGCACCTGCTCCAGTAAGAAGATTAAAACCACCAGATAAAGCTCCTCCTATACCTGGAACTGCTTTAAGCGCTCCACTAATAGCAGGTCCTATACCTGGTATAAACATACTTGCAACTCCTAAAACAGGAGCTGCTTTTTTAACTACTTTTTTAATTGATTTAAAAGCTTTTTTTAGAAAGCCAAATTCAGGCATACCTGTAATTGGATTAATGGACATGCCAGACCCTACTGTATATTCGCTTGGGTCTAATCCTGCAGCTATCATTTCCTGTCTTATTTTTGCCTGAGTTTCTGGTTTTAGTACAGGTGGTACAACCATTTCTCCTTTAGCAACGTGAGCCATGTAATTATCTTCATCACGTCCTAATGTAGCTATTCCTTTTCCGCTGTTGTCTATTCTATTCATATTACAATTTTACCCTTAATTTAACTTGCTGTTAATATCTTCATCTATAGATGTTAACCAAAAAACCAATAAATATCTATCTCCTTGCTCTACTGATAGTCCTCTGTGCATGTGTGTGTAACTAGGAAATATAAGACCGTTGCCTGTAGGTAATGGTTTTATTACTCCTTTTTTCCAAAATTCTGTTCCCCCACCTTTGTAATCTCCTGTATTTAAAGGTACTACTATGCTTACATCTGAGCTGCCGTCGTGATGCCAAGCACCTTGTTTTTTATCTTTTAAATTATAATTAGCTATTTGAATATTCCCACCTGTAACATGTCTGTTCCAAATTGTAAGCAAAATAGGGTTTATAAAAGAATCTACTACATTCATTAACGAATCGTACAATTCAGGACATTTTTCATTCAATACTATTTCTGGTATTTGTCTTAAGTTATCTTCATCTGGATTAGGTGTAAAAGAAAAATGTTTTTCCATATTTTTTATTTCATCTAACAATATTTTACAAAAACTTTCAGAAAACAAAGGAACTGTATAAACATCTTTTAAAGGTTCTTTTATAATTTTATATAGAGGAATGTCTTTTGGATTATTAACACCCATGTTTTTATAAAAATCTATTATATTTGGTAAAGACTTTTTAGCTAACTTAAGTGTTTTTTTGTTAACAAACCAATCAGAAGGAAATCCAAGCAATAAGTTTTTAAGCTTGTATGATTCTTCTTGTATTTTTTGTTTTGCAAACATATAAAAATATCCTAAATTTTAAGTTACTGTTATATTTACTGCTATATCACCTTTTGTTATAACAGAAACAGCACCTAAAAAAGCTGTAGCTTTAAAACCATTATTGGGTGAGTTAGGTGTATGTAGTTGAGTCCAACTGTTTCCTATATAAACTTGCAACACTCCTTGAGAAGTATTCCAAATTACATCACCTTCTAAAAAGTTTAATTGCGCAATTTCTGTTTCGTTGAACTGCGGCGTCCGATTTGGGTCGAACTGTCCTAAGTTTAACTCAAGAATCCTAACTAATCTATTAAAAATTTCAGAAGACATGTCTCCTTGAGCAAGGGGAAGACTTGTTGGTAGTAATTTTGCCACTATCTTCTGCCGTCTGGTTTAATATCTAACCTAGTAGCTCCTAGTCTCCAACCTACATTATCATTACCATCCGCATCATCATCTGACTCTACTCTTAATACGGCCTGACGGCTTCTAGCCCTAAGACTTACCTGTCCTGTAGTTGAGCCTATAGAAGATGTAGAGTTTGTTGACAAAGTTTCACCTGAATTATTTCTAGTCTTTAAAACCACATTAACTTTACCTGCTTCAGAATTAGATAAAAATTTAAAATCTGGAAACATTCTTTGTATGTACGCAAACTGTTGACCTTCTCCAACCTCAAAATCTGAACTTTCTATAAATACTCCAGTCATAGGATTACCGTCATTGTTAAAACCATTTTCTTGTTCAAATAAATAGCCTCCAGAAGTAGCTCTTGGGTAGTCTTCAATACCACTATCTAACCAAGCGTGTCTTTCTAATTGTCCGTAGTACCATATATTATCTTCATAATTATAAATAACGTATCTATCTATTTCGCTTGCGCTTGCAGAGCAATAAAACCAACCTACTTCAGATTTTTCAGTAATAGTAAAAGCATGAATTTTAAATGATTGACTAAAGTTTATATCGCCATACACGTAATTATGAACGCTACAAGGTATTTTTTTAACGCTACCTGTATATGCGTAAAAGTTTGTTGAAGACATCCAATATATAGATTCCGCTGAAGTAACTACAGCTTTTGGTCCTATAAGACCAGTACCTTCATTAATAAGATTAACTGCAAATGTAAAAGGTGGCCCAACAAACTGCATACTGTATAAAGCAGTATCAGTCCAAACGAGTATTTCTTGTCTAGATTTGGTAGCGCCAATAATAGAAGAGCCAGATGATAGTCTTAAATCTCCAGCAGTATTAGTAATTAAAGATTCAAACTCTAATTCATTTTCTTGGTCGCTAAAAGCTATAAGCATAGGGTCTATAGTTCCAGTTCTTGCTCCACTTGATATTGGGTCTGCTCCTAAAACTATTAAATGCCTATCAATTTCTGATGTAATAACTTGCAAACCCTTTGTTGGTACTAAATTAGCACCAGATACAGTAGAAAGATTTACAGCTCTTGTTGTAAGGCCATTATTTTCTACCCATCTATATATACCTCCAGCTCTAGGATTTATTATAATGTTTTCGCCAAAGTGGTCATGTGTCCAAAGTCTTAATTGGTTTATTTCGCTTAAAGCGCTAATACTTCCAAAAGTTCCTTCTCCCCAAGTACCAGAACTCCAACCACTTGAAGGCACATAAACATCTAATCCTACATTGACTTGATATGCTCCATCTCCTCCAGACCCTCCGTTACCTGTATCAGAGCTATTTGCTGTAACAGTAACACCAGAAGTATTTTTTGCTTCTATAGTATAGCTATTTTCATTAATTTTAGTTGCTATTTGATATTCTTGATTTAATACATTTGAGTTTACATTGCCACCTAATGATACAGCGCCTGAAAATGTTACAAAATCATTCTGAACAGCGCCATGAGCAGTATCAGTTACAGTTATAGTAGAGCTGCCATCACTAGCAGAAAAAGTAACACTATTAGTTGTAGTCTTTCGTATGGGGGTAACATCTGAATAACCGTCTCCTTCTTTAATATAATATTTAAAAGTAGTTCCTAATCCTAAATACTTTGTACCTTCTAAAGAGTTCCAAGCATGTAAAGCCCTTGCAGTTCCTAAAAAACTATTAGGACTATCTTTTGACCAACCGCCAAACTTTTCTGGTCTACCTTTTCTAAAACGTACAAGATTTACGTCAAACCAACCTCCAGTATTATCGTATTCAGTCCCTTCTCTGTTAATACCTGGCTTAAATAAAATCTTGTTAAGTGGCATTAGTTACACCTCATGCCATTCTTTGCCTTCAAATAGCAAAGCTTCTGCTTCTCTACGTCTAACAAGGCCTTGAAGTGTTTTTCCCCCAGCTTTATTCCACCTACGTATTTGTGCTGGTATGTCATTCCAATCTGGATGTGAAGTATTTAAAACTTTTAATAAAGTTGAATTTTTTAAATTAGATGGCCCAAGGTTAAAAACCCATGAAACTAATGCATCAAATTCGTGTTGTTTAAGATTACATTCAACCATATCATTAATGTAACCTTCGTATTCTTCCATTTCGTTTAATAACAATTCATCGGCTTCTTCTTGGGTAATAGTATCACCTTCTTTTACACCCTTAGTTGAACCATAACCTATTGTTAAAACATTAGCTGCACAACGATAAGCCTCTAGTTCACAACCTTCAAACTTTTTAATTAGGGATAAACCCTCTTTTGATATTTTCATATTACTCCTTTTTGTCGCTGGTATTAGATGCTCCAAAATAGAACGAAATAATTGCACTTGCTAATCCTCCAAGATAAC
>VMHT01012568.1_pt1 | contig 24238 bp, 10 predicted proteins | sample 4693611 | NCBI WGS metagenome assembly VMHT01 (sample SAMN12280063, study PRJNA550983) | marine metagenome | isolation source: seawater sampled from same location over 5 years 0.02-0.2 micron viral filtrate | place: USA: collected off the coast of southern California halfway between the port... ...
GAAATAAGACCCCACAATGCAGGACCTTGACCCGTTGTGTGAACCGCTTCACCAAAGTAACCTGTTACCAGCATTACTACTGAAAGGAAGATAAGCTTCCACATCAATGATTTAGTGGCTCCAGCCGCTCTGAGGATAAGATAAAATTCAACACACATTAATGGCACGGTCAACACCCAGTCAACGTAACGGAAGAATGTTGGAGACGTAGCATTTGTTGCCCAATAGTCTCTCATGTACCAATAATGTACAGCAGCAATAAAGGTAATCAAACCTGATACCAAAATTGAGGTTCTCCACTTGTTGTCAAATGAATTCATCGAAAGGAAGAAAAACGCTGATGCTGCCATCATCGCCATACATCCTACGAAGAAAGTGAACCCTACATAATCGTCTGTAGCCATCGCTGGTGCTACAGCAGACAAATTAAAAAGATTTTCCATAATTAAATTAATTATTTATTTTGTTTAGGTAAATTTAAAAAAAATTAAACTTACTCACTAAATTAATAAAAGTTTTTTGATAAAATAATTAACAAATTGATATTCCAGGCCACCAAAAATTACCAAATCAACATTCTTGTCACCATTCTGTTTATGGGGTTAGTGCCTTTATTATCAGTAAGTTTTGTCGATATTTTTTGGGGTTTTGGGGTCTTGACAGTGGGTATTTTACACGGGGCCAACGACCTCGAAATTATTTCAAAAAATTATAAAGGAAAGTACAACAGGCTTTATTTTAAATCGATTTTATTGTATTTGGCGGTCGTCTTGTTGGGTGCAGCCTTCTTTTTCACTCTTCCAGGGCTGGCTTTGATCATTTTTGTGCTTTTTAGCAGTTACCATTTTGGAGAACAGCATTGGGAAGATCGCCTGCCCATGCGTCCCCCTCATTTTATTTTTTACACATTATATGGAGCTTTTATCTTCTTTTTAATGTTTTGCCTGCAATACGAGGCCGTAGCTGATGTCATTGAAAAGATTTCTGGTTACTACATAGCGTATCCTTTTTTCCTTTATATATTAATGACCCTTGGTGCGCTGTTGCTCATGTCCATGATTTTTCACCCAGTGCTGCGCCAGCATTTTGTAAAAGAAGTATTCCTCCTGATTTTGCTTGGGGGTATATTTTATGTGGGCTCTTTGTTGTTTGCTTTTGCTTTTTACTTTGTGGTTTGGCACAGCATACCTTCGCTAAAAGATCAATTGAAATTCTTGTACGGCGCTATGAATCTAAATTCCCTTGTAAAATATCTTAAGAGTTCCTCGCTCTACTGGCTCGCTTCTTTGGTCTCTTTATTTATGGTATATCAATATGTAGATTTTGAAGCGGACTATTTTATGCCGTTGTTTTTTTCTTTTTTAGCCGCCATTACTTTTCCCCACACAGTGGTTATCGGCCTTATGAAACACAAAAATGGTTGATCTATCAGTGCATCAAAAATAATTGAAAACAGTAAATTTGTGTCAGTCAAAAATTAGCAATCTATGTTTGATAATCTGAGCAGTAAACTCGAAAGTGCTTTTAAAGTATTAAAAGGACACGGTAAAATCACTGAAATTAACGTTGCAGAAACCTTAAAAGAGGTTAGAAGGGCCTTGTTAGATGCGGATGTCAATTTTAAGATCGCCAAAGAGTTTACCAATCGGGTTAAGGAAAAAGCACTTGGACAAAAAGTATTGACCAGTCTACAACCGGGTCAATTGATGATTAAAATTGTCAAAGATGAGCTCACGGAATTGATGGGCGGTAATGTTGAGGAGCTTTCATTGACTTCCAAACCTTCAATAATATTAATGTCGGGGTTGCAAGGTTCGGGAAAAACAACTTTTACGGGCAAACTGGCACTGTTTCTAAAAAATAAACACAAGAAAAAACCACTATTGGTGGCCGGTGACGTTTACCGACCTGCGGCCATTGACCAGTTGGGGGTCTTGGGAGAACAGATTGATGTTCCGGTTTACAGCGACCTCGAGGAGAAAAATCCAGTTAAAATTGCCCAAGCGGCCATTGCTTTGGCTAAGAAACAAAACAACGATGTGGTGATCATCGATACCGCCGGTCGTTTGGCCGTTGACGAAGTGTTGATGAAGGAGATTTCAGATATTCACCAGACCGTGCAACCCGATGAAACTCTTTTTGTGGTCGATGCCATGACTGGCCAAGATGCTGTAAATACTGCTAAGGCATTTCACGATACTTTGAATTTTGATGGCGTTGTCCTGACCAAGTTAGACGGTGACACCCGGGGTGGGGCCGCTTTGTCTATTAAGTCCGTTGTCAACAAACCCATAAAGTTCATTGGAACTGGGGAGAAAATGGAAGCTTTAGATATTTTCTACCCCGAGCGGATGGCAGATCGTATTTTGGGAATGGGAGATGTGGTGTCGCTGGTGGAAAGAGCCCAGGAACAGTTCGACGAGGAACAGGCCCGAAAAATCAGTAAAAAAATTGCAAAAAACCAATTTAGTTTTGACGATTTTCTCTCCCAGATTCAACAGGTCAAGAAAATGGGGAATATGAAGGACCTTATGGGAATGATTCCAGGTGCGGGTAAAATGATGAAAGATGTCGACATCGATGATGACTCTTTTAAGTATATCGAAGCCATCATAGGATCCATGACCCCCCAAGAACGCGCACAGCCCAATTTATTGAACCACAGTAGGAAGAATAGAATTGCCAAAGGCTCTGGCCGCGACATCAATGAGGTGAATCAATTGATCAAACAATTTGGGCAAATGAGTAAAATGATGAAGATGATGCAGGGTGGAAAAGGAAAACAAATGATGCAGATGCTTCAAGGATTTAAATAAATTATGGAAATATTAGACGGTAAAAAGTTATCCCAACAGATTAAGGAAGAGATAAGGCAGGCGGTAGCGCTGCGAAAAGAAAAAGGACAAAAAGTCCCCCATCTGGCAGCGGTGTTGGTGGGGAACGATGGCGCCAGCTTGACATACGTGGGCAGTAAAGTTCGCTCCTGTGAGCAAGTAGGCTTTAAATCTACCCTGATTCGTTTGGAGCAATCCATAACAGAAGCCGCACTGCTTTCCAGGATAAAAACGCTCAATGAAGACGATACCCTGGATGGCTATATTGTCCAGTTGCCCCTCCCAAAGCACATAGATGAAGAAAAAATATTATTGGCGGTGGATCCCAAAAAAGATGTTGACGGATTTCATCCCTCCAACTTTGGTCGTATGGCCTTAGAAATGGATTCTTTTATTCCAGCTACCCCATTCGGAATCATGGAAATGCTAAAGCGGTATGATGTTGACATCTCTGGAAAACACTGTGTGGTGATCGGTAGAAGTCATATTGTGGGACGGCCCATTAGTATCTTGATGAGTCAAAAAGGAAATCCTGGAAACGCTACAGTTACTCTCGCCCACAGCAGAACAAAAAATATTGAAAAACTAACCCAGAGTGCAGATATTATTGTCTCTGCATTGGGTATTCCTGAATTTTTAAAAGCCGATATGGTCAAAGACGGCGTTATCGTTATCGATGTAGGAATCACCAGAGTTGCTGACGAGAACCATCCCAAAGGATATGTGATTAAGGGAGATGTAGCCTATGAAGAAGTTTCAAAAAAGTCGCGTTTTATTACACCCGTTCCCGGCGGTGTTGGTCCCATGACCATCGCCATGTTATTGCAGAATACTTTGCTCTCTTGTGAGCGCAACGCCTGATCGCTATTCAGAAACATTTTTTTTCTGCAGGGGATTTTCTTCCATATTGTAAATGGTGAGGATCAGCAATCCAAAGCCTATACTTGAAATAATCAATACCACATTGGTCAGACCAGAGACCCCGAAAGAGAGGCGAATCAATATCGTACAAATAACAAACCCCGTATTTCGTATCAGTTGGCTGTAGCGTTCTGTGTATTGGAAAGAAAGGAGTAAAATTAACACATCGGCCAGGATCAAAATGGTGAAAAACTCATTGTAAAAAATGGCATTGATGTCTGAAGTTTCTTGAAGGTAAACCAAACCATAGATCCAAGTGAAAACACTGATGAGTGAGGTAATGATCAAGATGGGCAATAAAATGAGACTGACTGCTTTTTTGGAAGCGACAAAACTCTTGAGATTTGGATTAAGCGGTTTTTTGGGCAAACGGGTTCTTCCTTTGTTAAAAAGGAAAATTAGAAAGAAGATAATGACCACTCCCAAAACATCATAAATAAGTTGAACGTTTTCTTGGGTGCTCAGCCAATTGGCTTTGAGATCTATCTTGGGAATGTCTGCAAAAATCCTTCTGATTAATATCAGTGAGATGATCTCAAATTGTTTTGATACCGAGGTGGTAAAGGACCTGGGGAGGTTGACTACCAGCAGATAAATTTCATATACCAAAATAATAGAGAAGGGAGTGTAGATGGCAGAAATGGGATCAATTAACAGACTGCTTTCAAAGGGCACATGGAAAAAGTTGTATTTTTTGGCATAGATCAGAAACAGGTGGATGATGAACCCAATCATAGACAACCAAAGGGTGGCACGTTCTACTTTCCGCTGATTATTTTCTGAAAAAACCCTTAGAAAGATACTGTCAATATAGTGTTGCCAAGTCTTCATTAAAATACAATTAGTGTGGTGGATAGGGGTCTCTCAAATATACTTTTTTTTTGTTGAATGTTTGCGAATCTATGGTTTATCTTTGCGTCCATGGATGCGATTACACAAGATAAAATGCTGGCTGAAGGAACACTGATTCCATTGATGGAGGCCTTTTATACCATTCAAGGTGAGGGCTATCACAAAGGAAGCGCAGCCTATTTCATAAGGGTTGGAGGATGTGATGTAGGATGCCATTGGTGCGATGTAAAAGAGAGTTGGAACCCCAATCTGCATCCACCCACTGCCGTAGAAGGAATCATTACTGAGGCTAAAAAGTATTCAGACACCATAGTGGTAACGGGTGGAGAGCCCCTGATGTGGAATATGGATCATTTGACCAAAGGGTTAAAATCGCTTTCTATGAATACACATATAGAGACTTCAGGAGCTTATCCTTTGTCGGGTCATTGGGATTGGTTTTGCTTGTCTCCTAAAAAAAATAAACTACCGATTGACAAAGCTTATGATCGGGCCGATGAATTAAAAATGATCATTCACAATGTCGACGATTTCCGCTTTGCCGAGGAGCAATCCCAGAAAGTAGGATTAAATTGTAAGCTTTATTTGCAACCCGAATGGAGCAAAAGAGAAAAAATGATGCCTTTGATCGTAGATTATGTAATGAAGCATACCCGTTGGAAAGTCTCCTTGCAAACCCACAAATACCTTAATATTCCTTAGTGAGTCGGGCCAAGTAATCCCAATGCTCCCCTTCCATGACCAGTTCAGCCCTTAAGCCTGCTTTTTTGGCGGCTTCACTCATGAGATCAAAACCAACATAGAGCCATGGAAAAGTTGCCGATTGGTGGTTGTATCGAATGCCGTATTCCAAATCACCGTAATAGTTTTCCCCAGGAATGATTTTCTCACCCAGATCGGTTTGGTCGAATAAATAAATTAGGTCTGATGAGTCCAAAAGTACTTGTCCGCCTGGATTGAGTAAAGATTTAAGTTTTTCGAAGAGTTTTTTTAAGTTTTCTAGTTTTCCGCATATTCCAGGTCCATTCATCAACAAGAGAAGGGTGTCAAAAGTTTTTCCATGATAGTCAAAAACGGATTGATTCACGACCTTTTTTAGCCCCCTTTGCGCTGCAGTTTTGATGGCTCCTGGAGAAGAATCTATACCCCATACCTCCAGTTGCTGCTCTCGATTTAGGTACAGCCCGTGGCTCCCTGCTCCACAGCCCACATCCAATACTTTACCAACGCAAAGCTCCAGCGCTTTTTGCTCAATAGCCGGCATTTGGTTGAATTCTCTGAAAAAATATTTTACAGGAATGGCATCTTCTTCGGTAAGGCTGGTCCAGGTGACAAGCTCTTGGTCGGCAGGAAATTGATAATAGTCCCACAAGGCAGTCCCGAATATATCTTTGTTTTCTGACATATCTCGGACTATGGATAGAGCAGGTATTTTTTCCTGATTTTTTTAAATTCAATCAAATCACGCTGCCAAGTTTCCCGAATTTGTTCTTCGTTCATCCCTTTTTCTAACTGCAGTTGTAATTTTTTGCTCCCTGCAATTCTATAAAATCCGTCATTAAAAAAGTTTTCTTTATCAGGAAAGTGCCTGTAAGCATAGATCAGCCATTCTAATTCAATTTTTTTGGGTGGCGCTACATTACTCAGATCGACCCCATAACACAACGCACCATTAAGTTTAGGATTTTTTGCTCCAAAGTTGGGTTGGGGTGTAAATGAAAATTCAGATTTTGGAAGTAAGGGGTGACCGAATATTTGGAATTGCATTTCTGTGCCTCTGCCCACACTGATTGCTGTTGGCTCCAGCAAGCACAAACTGGGGTAAAGTGCTATGGCTTGAGCATTGGGAAGGTTGGGGGAGGGCCTTTTTCGGATTGCGTATGGAGTTTTATGGGTATAGTTTTGTACCGGAATCACGGTCAAATCACATTGCACCTTATTGTGCAGCCAACTTTCACCATTAATCATTTGAGCATACTCACCGATGGTCATGCCCGGCACAATGGGAACAGGATGCATACCGACAAAACTCTGGGCTTCCTCTTCCATAACCGGTCCGTCGGTGAAGTGGGTATTGGGGTTGGGCCGATCGAGAAGGATCAGAGGAATTCCTTGTTCGGCGCAGGCCTCCATCACATAATGGAGGGAAGATAAGTAGGTGTAGAACCGCACCCCTACATCTTGTAAATCGAAGACCATTACAGAAATATCCTTTAAGCTGTCTGGGGAGGGTTTTTTATTGCGGCCATAAAGTGAGATTAGGGACAGCCCCGTTTTGATGTCCTTTTCATCTGCAATGGTCTCTCCTGCATCTGCATTTCCCCTAAATCCATGCTCGGGGGCAAACACTTTTTTTACATTGATTTGTAAAGACAACAAGGTGTCGACCAAGTGGGTTTTGTCGTTTATTAAACTGGATTGGTGGGCAACGACTCCGACACTTTCTCCTAGCAATAAATTTTTATAAGCACCTATCTGTGCAGCACCTGGAGTGATTTCGTACTGGGCACAGGAGAAGGGCATCCCCCATAATAAAAGAAAAAATAAAAATGTAATTTTGAGAAAGTCTTTGATTAAATACATTTGATTTGAATTTACCCTTTTTTATTGCCAAAAGGATGCAATTTAACCCTGCCCGTAAAGGTAGCGTTTCTGTACAGATAATTAAAATTGCTAAGCTGGCAGTGGCTTTGGGTATATCAACAATCCTGATTGCCGTTGCAACGGGCAAAGGGTTACAGTATGAAATCCAAAACAAAACAGTAGCTTTTAATGGCCACTTGGTGGTTTCACCCTTTGAGAACAGAGAGTCTCAGGTGTCTGTATTGCCCATTTCTGACCATCCACAACAGTTTGAAACGTTAAAAAATGAAGAGGGGGTGACCCATGTCAATCGTGTGGCAATGAAAGGCGGGCTGCTAAAAGCTGACGATCAATTTGAGGGGATTGTGCTCAAAGGTGTTACACCCGATTATAAATGGGAAAAACTAAAGGATTTTGTGGTGGCGGGAACTTTTCCCGTTTTGGGCAACAAAACTTCTTCTGAGATATTGATTTCCCAGGTCATTGCCAACCGATTGTCAGTTGGGGTTGGGGATACTGTAACCGCTTATTTTCAAAACACCTTAACCCAAAAGATCCCAAATGTTAGAAAGTTCAAAATAGTGGGGCTTTTCCTATCGGGCTTTCCCGATTTTGACGAAAGCTATATTATAGGAGATATAGGACACATACAACGCATCAACAAGTGGAAAAAAAATCAGATCGGGGCTTATGAAGTTTTTACCGCCCAATTGGATTTGGTAAATAATATAGGTTCTTCGATATATGAAAAACTCCCGTCTGAACTCGATGTAATTGAAATAACACGTCAATACGCCTCTATTTTTCAATGGATTTCCCTTTTTGATTTTAATATTTTAATCATCATCATTGTGATGATTGTGGTGGGGGTCATCAACATGTCCACAGCCCTATTGGTTTTGATTTTTGAACGTTCCAGAATGATCGGCCTTTTTAAATCTATGGGTGCGGAAAATAATATGATTCAGAAAATTTTTCTTTACAATGGGGTAAGTATTATGAGTCAAGGTATGCTGTGGGGTAATTTGATAGGGTTAACCTTCTTTTTTACACAAAAATATTTGGGATGGATTCGATTGGATCCTGCTACCTATTATGTGAACAGCGCTCCTGTTTACCTTGATGTTATGGATGTTGTATGGCTTAATCTAGGCTTTTTAGGGGTCAGTAGTTTGCTGCTGTGGATCCCCTCTATGATCATCAGTGGGATAAGTCCAGCGCGCGTTTTACGTTTCCGATAGTTAATTTCCTTTTTGTAAACTAAGTGGTATCTTTGTAGTGAAAGATAAAGCATGAATTACTCCAACAATATTTTAGAGACCATTGGCAATACTCCCATGGTAAAATTGAATACCATAACTCAGGAAATCCCTGCATTAGTATTGGCCAAAATCGAGAGTTTTAACCCTGGAAATTCTGTCAAGGACAGAATGGCATTAAAAATGGTGGAAGATGCTGAGGCGGACGGTCGTTTAAAACCTGGGGGCGTTATTATAGAGGGTACTTCAGGGAATACGGGTATGGGCTTGGCTTTAGCAGCGATCGTTAAGGGATATCGCTTGGTCTGTGTATCCAACGACAAGCAGTCTAAGGAAAAGTTTGATGTATTGCGGGGTATGGGCGCAGAGGTCGTGGTTTGTCCTACAGCGGTTGCCCCAGATGATCCGAGATCCTATTACAGTGTATCCAAAAGATTGGCTGAGGAAACCCCTAATTCTTGGTACGTAAATCAATATGACAACCCCTCCAACAGTGTGGCCCACTATGAACAAACAGGACCTGAAATATGGGCGCAGACCGCGGGTAAAATCACGCATTTCGTGGTGGGGGTGGGCACAGGCGGTACCATTTCTGGAGTAGCTAAATTTTTGAAAGAAAAAAATCCAAAAATTAAAATCTGGGGGATCGATACTTATGGATCCGTGTTCAAGAAATATCACGAGACTGGAATTTTTGATGAAAATGAGATTTATCCCTATGTAACAGAGGGAATAGGTGAAGATATTCTCCCCGAAAATGTCAACTTTAAATTGATTGATCAATTTGAAAAAGTCACTGATAAAGATGCTGCACTCTACACCCGAAAGTTAGCACGTGAGGAGGGAATCTTTGCAGGTAATTCTTGTGGAGCAGCAGTAAAAGGAGTACTTCAGCTCAAGGACAAGTTCACAAAAGACGACGTGGTCGTAGTTTTACTTCACGACTCTGGGAGCCGATATATTGGAAAGATTTATAACGATGATTGGATGATAGAAAAGGGTTTTTTTGAAAAATAAACAATTAATAGTAATTGTCGATTTGTAATTTTTTATACAGGCCTCTGTTGTTTCTTCTGTAGATACTAAAATCAAAAATTATACTCAATTCAAAAATACTGGGTGAAAATACTGTTCCTGGTTTTCGGTTGGCAAAATTGTAGTTAATTCCAAAGTCAAAATTTTCTAATGCAAGTCCTAACGTTAATCCAAAATTATTAAGTGCAAATGAATCAACTGATCCACCTTGTTGTGTGAAACCTAAAGAAAATTCCCCCAGCTGAAAGTCTTGTCCCAAGGCAATGTACATAGAATCTCCATATTTCCTAAAATTTAGATAGGTATATAGGTAAGAAAAGCGAGGGAGAAAACCTCTTTCAAAAGGGTTAATATTAAACTCATAAGCTCCTTGAAGCCCAATGCTTATAGGTTTTGCAAATGGAACCTCTTTGTTAAATGACACATTGGGTTTGTTTAGATGTTTTAAACTCAAACCCACCAAATAATTTTCATTGTGAATTATAAAAGATGCACCCAAATCAAAATAGTTTATATCACTAATGATCGGTGCTAGTGGATCAATAGACTCTGTACTAATAAAACCAGTTGATGTATTTAGCTGGTCCTCAAAAGTAAGATTTTCTACATTTACCCTTGAACTACCTAGACCAACTGTAATTCCTGGAAGAAAAAAAGTATAATTACTTAACTGAATTTTATATACATAACTAAGGTTAGCTAAGCTAGAATTGAGTCCTGTATCGTTTAATTTGAAAGAGTTCACATCTATTCCCAAGGAGAAGTTTTTTTCTTGGAATGCAATTGATCCAAAAAAGTATTTATTATCCATAGCTGAGGCCTCATTGACTCTAAGGCTGTTGTAAAGCACTCCTACTCGATTGAGTTGATTCATTCCGAAGGAACTAGGATTAAATTTTTGTAAAAACTTAGCCTGATTTACGACATAATCTTCCTGTCCAAACACTTTATTAGCGCTAGACAAAATGAAAATTGTCGCAATGAAAAACCAAATTTTACACATTACCTTATAATTATAAATGTTCCACTTTTTTGCACCTCAACATCTCCAAACAATGTTGTTCCATTGACAGCATAAATAAAGTATGGGGAATCTGTTTGTAAATTTCCGTCCCAACCTGAGAGTGCAATTGGTTGCAGTGGATTTGCAGGATCAACTTCACTTTCTTCGGAATAAAGCAAGTTCCCCCTGTAGTCGTAAACCGTCATTTGGATAGATTTAAATCCACTGAAAAGTGGCTTAAATCTATCATTGTAAGTATCCCCATTAGGGGTGAATACATTGGGAACCATCACATTGTATCCTTTTCCAACCACAATTGTTTCAACTTTTTCCTTAAAACACCCCACTGAATTATATGCTCTCAGTTTTGGATAATACGTTCCAGAGATTCCGTAAATATGAGTAACTGGAGAAGCAGAACCTGTTAGGAATGGGTTACGTTCAATTGGACTTCCGTCCCCAAAATCCCATTCAAAATAGGTGAATGTTCCTGTTGATGTATTGGTAAAGTTGACTTGTTCTCGAGCCAATATCAGGGGTAATTGTGTTTCTGATGAATTACCCGAAATTTGAGCATTGAGCGAGTTGTAGTTGAAATTGGGTTCTCCGATCTCAAGGCCTACGTCTACTGCTAATCGACATCCTTCCTGGTTGACTACTGTCAATTGTCCATCTTGTACGGATGAAGCAATTTGCAGTCGATAAGACTGACCATCCAATTTTTCGGCTTGAACTAAGTCAGCATCAGTGGGGTAATAGAAAAATAAATCCCCATCATAATTGTTGAATACCCTCAAATAAAGATTACCAGCTCCTCCAATATCGCAGATGGTGAGTTGACTTGGGTCGGTGAAGTCGTATTCACTCAAGTTGATTAAGGGTCCGTTTGTTATGACCAGATCTTGATTTTGTGGTACAGTGATGAATTTGGAAATGGCCACTGTATCGAATGGTGATTGACCAGTACAACTCCAATTCATAGGCACTACATTAATTTTATATTGACCTGGCTCAAGATTATTTGCAAATTGTTGATTAGCAAGGTTTGGCAAGCCGCTACTACCGTTCATTTCTAAATATGAGCTAGTTCCAACATCAAATTTCTCCCATATTATTTCATATGGATATTGACCTCCTTGCGGAAGATCTCCCCCTACAACCTCAAAATTGATTTGACCATTATCTCTTAGCGGGTTGTCACAAGATGGCTCGAGAGCAAAATCAGTATTATTATTAAGTCTTGGTTCTAACCTGTAAGGACTTATTCTTTCATTTATTTCTATAGGGCTTGATTGATCTATCAATGTATATTCACATCCTGAACTATCATAGACTGTAAGCTGGAGATTTCCTGCATCTCGAACAATTATATTCTTACCTGAATAATTAAAAATTTCATTATTAGCTGTAGTTAATATCCATTGATATCTATAAAAAGTATCTCCGTTCGGGGAAACAAAAGGTTGACCTCCCTCAATAATTGCCTCTATTTCTACTTCTTTTTCACAGGGATCTATTTGAAATTGAAGGTCACCTGTATATATAAGAGGAGTTATTTCTGGAATAATGACTGTTTGAACTACATCACAAGATGTGGTATCAGTAGTTCCACCTGATTCACTAATTAAAATTTCAAACTCTCCAAAGGGTACACTTGCTATCTTATATGGACCACTTTTATCCTGAGTTCCAGGTATAGAAATTCCACTTTGACCCAGAACGTTTGTTTGGAATGTTTGATTGTATGGATCTCCAACTGAGCTTATTTTGTTAACTGTAATTTCTAAATTACCAGAGAAATTTTCAAGATTATTTTCTACTCTGAAAAACAGATCATATCTAAGTTTGTTGGGATCATCACAATCTTCATTAATCGATGTATATCTTGAATTTAAAATATCAATACCGGAATTATTACCAATAGCAATTGATCTAGTAATAATTATTCCGCCACTACAACCGTTTTGTGTGTTTCCAGGATCTATAATTCCTCTATAGGTTCCATGTTCAAGGTCTGATGCAATTAATTGATTATTTAGAGACGGAATTGGAGACCACTCTTGAGAATTAATTGTTCCAGAGGTTGAACTAGTTGTAGTTGTTACAAACTTCTCCCACTTAATTGACATTGTAGGTGGAATTGTGGATTCATCAAAAATTAGAGAAATTGATCCTACAGTTTCTCCACAACCAGGTTGTGTGGTTTCAATATCTCTTAATAGTATTTGACTATTTTCAGTTTCTTGGATTTCAATATCTCCAGTATAAATATCGCAAACTGTAGTATTAGTTGTGGTATTTCCAACAGCTGGAATACCAATTATTCTAACAGTATAAACACCAGCCTGGTTTATAGGAACTGAAATACTTCCAGCAGCTGGATTATCCCAATTAACAAAATAGTTGAAATTAGATCCAGTTGATGAAACTTGAACACCAACTTCAGAGGGAGCGGTACCTGAATTCAATGAGATATCTATTCTACCTTCCTCCCCATTTGCACAATCAATATTGTTACCATCAATTTGGAAACTTGAATCAATAAACTGTGGCAATTCGATCATTGTAGTAAGAGTTGCTGTTTTGCTACAACCATTAACATCGGTTATGGTATAATCAGTTAATTGACCAAGATTATTGGTGTCAATTCCACTAATAACAATTTCTCTGACACTTGCTCCACCGACTGAACTTCCAGAAAGAGCTCCGTTTTGTATATCAAGTGAATAAGGCCCTGCATTAGAAGCACCTCCGACTACTTCGAATACAAGTTGTGCAGTGTCACCTGAACATGCAGGGATTACTCTTCTATCAAAAACTTCAACTATACTCATTTCTGATGGTTCAACCACTTCGAAAGAAACACTCTGCGCACATACCATTTGAGCAGGAGTAAATTGATATGGGATGTCAACTCCAGTCAAATCTATTGAGGCTTCCACATTATAGATGCCAGGTTGGCTTGCTGTTAGTTGGTTACCTGCTCCTGCAGGGGCAATAGCAATACCATTTCTGGTCCAATTGTAAATATGATTTATTGAACCACCACCCTGTGCTTGAACCTCAAGAGTGAATGAATCTCCAGGACAAGTTAGATCTACTTTGTAGTCTGCAACATCACTTGCTCCTAGCTGTGGTGAGGGTGATGTACCTCCTGAAGGAATTACGGTAATAGGATCGGCTGGGAGAATGGTAAAGCTCTCAGTATCTTCGCAATTAAAAATATTATCAATTACTCTCACTGTATAAACTCCTGGTAAAAGATTTGTGATGTTCATTGTACTGTTTGTATAGCCATTTGGTCCAGTCCAGGAATAAGTAAATTGATTGGATCCACCACTAAATGCCAAACCAAGATTGGTTTCAAGTTCAATACTTCCACCACCTAAATTTGTTGGGACCTCATCACAGAAATCATTAACAACTCTTGTTCGAGAATCGTCATATTGGAGACCAAACGGCAGTTCTATTGCAATTTGCTCCATAATTGAGCAACTAGAGTCTAATACTTCAAGTCTGTAATTAGCTCCGGGTGTAAGACCAACATAAGTTTTTCCACTATTTGAAACCACCTGATCAATTTCAACATCATTACTATCAAATAAAGTTAGAGTGTAAGGAGCAGTTCCTCCCTCAACTAATGCGGTAAATGCTCCATTACATGATGTAGTTGATATTGTTAGTGTGTCAGGTTCCTCGATTGTAAAACTTGCAACACCTGATGAGCAACCATTTAACGTAACTTCAAAAGTGTAATCACCTGCCTGGAGATTATAAATGCTCAAGTTAGTATTAGTGCTGCCATCAGGGTAGGTCCATAAATAATTGTAATTCAATGGAAGATTAGTAACTACACTAGCATTTGAAATATCCCCATTTAATAATGTTTGAGTAGCAGGTACAGGGAAAGTTACCGTAAATGTAACTCCGGCAGTATCAGCATTTAAAACAACATCTGCCGGGGCAACAGCGCTAGCAGTAACTGGAACAGCTAATGCAGGAATAGCATTATTTATTATATCTGTTAATTTTGATGCAATGGATAAATTATTTTCAGCAACTCCACTTCCAAATGCAGTTTCCTCAACAATATGAGTATACTGATTTCCATTAATTATCACATGCACCCTATCTCCCATATTAAAGTTTCCAGTAATACTAAGTCTGTCAACCTGCCTTACACTATTCTGACCACCAAAAATTCGTAAATCAAATGCCGGGGAGGCTGCAGGTATTACAATTGATCCATCACTTCCTCCATTACAAGTCACGTGAGTAACGTCATTGTTTAAAATAAAGTCACTGTCAATTGATGGAGATGGATTCACTTGAATAACTCCACTTAAGCTTGTTTCTGGTGCACAAGGATTACCGGTGGTAGAAATTGTATAGGTAAATATCTCCATTACAGTAGCTCCTGTATTAGGCTCTCCAAATATTCTTACTTCATTTGGATTACCTGTAGGTTGTGCCTGAACACCATTAGGTAGACCTGAAATTGTGAAAAATGTTGCACCCCCACCATAAGTATATAAAATATCAACTATGCTGTCTCCCATACAAATTCCATTGGCTCCAATTTGACTTGTTGTTGAAACAGCTGATGAGAGAGAAATAGTAGATAATGGATTAACAGTAATTATTCCAGAATCAGTTTGGCTTGCACACGAACCAATTGTGGTGACTGTATAGTTAAAGTCTGTTGGTACTGCAATTGCCAATGATGGTTCTCCATCGATTGTTAGTTGACGTGTGGTAGCACTATAGGTAAATGAAACTCCATTGGGAAGTCCTGTAACAATTCCTGAAGTTGCACCACCACCTAATTGGTAGACAATAGGAGTCATACCAGGATTAGCAGGATCATTACCATTGCAAATTGTTGGATTTTTGTCACCAGATAAGTGAGTTAATGTATCATTTGGTAAAACAACAATTCTGCCGGTGAAAGATTCCTCCTCACAAGTTTCATTTCCTGTTGCAGTGACAGTAAATGTATATGTTGTAGGAGTTACCACATTTACTGCTGCTGGTCCACTAATTGTTATTGTATTTACTACTATAGGTCCAAGCGTAACACCTAATGGAAGACCTAATGCAGACGCATTTGTTGCACTTCCTCCTATATCAAATGTAATTGGAGTGATATCATCTCCATCGCAAATTGTTTGATTAAGGGTTGAGCTTACAGATGTTACATCTACCGACGCTACAGGGATAATTGTTATATCACCAATTTCTGTCTGTGGAGCGCAAGTTCCTGACGTAGTAACAGTATAGTTATATATTGTTGTTTGAGTAACAGTTGAGCCAGTTGTTGAACCATAAATACTATATTCTTTAGATAATGGATTAAATATCGTACCAAATCCTGGAGGTAATCCAACAAAATTGGCAGAAGTTGCCCCTCCTGAAAGCTGATATGTAATTGTTGTTAGTCTACTAAGTATTGGGTCATTTGACACACATATCTCCTGACTTGTAGATGTGGCAGGTGATGTAAGGGTTAATCCATCATCAGGTAACACGGTAATTTCTCCTGAATAGCTATTAACTTCACATCCTGAACCAGTAGTTGCAGTTATAGTGAAAGAATATGTTGTCGGCGATAATACTGCTGTAGCAGGTGGTCCTGAAATTACTGCAGTTGTACCAATTATATTGAGATCTACCCCATTTGGAAGACCAGTTACTACGGCCCCAACAGCACTACCAACTAAATCAAACTCAATATTATTAATAGCAGTATTATCACATACAGTTTGATTTAGTGATGGGTTTCCAGTTGTTAGGCTTAAAGTTGCACTGGGCTCAATGATTATTGATCCATTTTCACTAGCATTTATACAAGTACCGGACGTTGTAACTGTATAATTAAATGTTGTTGTGTTAGTTACAGTCTCAGCGGAGGTTCCGAAAATTGAAAATACTCTAGTTATTGGATTAAAGTTGGTTTGAATTCCAGCTGGTAATCCAGCAGCCGAGGCGTTTGAAGCTCCTCCTGCCAATTGATATGTGATTGTAGTAATTTGACTAATTGATGGATCATTACCCACGCATATAGTCTGATTTGTAGTGGTTGCAGCAGATGATAAACTTATTTCATCATCAGGAGAAACAATTATTTTTCCTGTAAATGAAACTTCATCACAACCCCCTGTATTTCCTGTGGTTGATACAGTATATGTATATGTAGTAGGCTCTATAATAGCTACTACTGGTTTACCAACAATTTCAAATTTATTTCCTCCTAGAAAGTTTAGACCCACCCCTAGCGGCAACCCACCATCGTCAATTGCAAAAGTTGCCCCACCACCAATAGTAAACCTAATGGGGTCAATATCTTCATTCAAACATAAATTTTGAGCAAGAGTTGAGGATACTGATGTTATGCTGATAGTGGATGTAGAGTTTACTTTTATGGTTGGATTTTCAATATCAATATTACACCCATTTCCATTAACAGTAGTAACTGAAATTGTATAACTCTGACTTGTTTGACCAGCGTTAATTGCATTTATAGTTGGAGTTCCTGTGATGGATAAAATACCTGTTCCATTTTCAAGAACAGGAGGATCAATTGTAAGTTGAGCAAATGCACTTTTATCCGTTCTAACACTGAAAGCTTGCCCATCAGTTACCCCGGTGAGAATTAGAATACTTCCATTATTCGAGGCAGATGCTACTAATGACTCAGCATTAATAACTGCTATTAAATCTGTTACAATATCTAAAGGAGACTCTCCTCCAGTAGAGGTAACCGTATGACTAATGTTATCAATAATTACATCGTAAACTTCATTTGCATTTACATTGGGTCCAGTAAACCTAACTGAGGTGATTTGTTTTCTCAGCACAAAACTATCATTGACCCCAGCTGGAAGTCCATTTGCAAAGGCACCAACTGCACCTCCAGAGAATTCATAAACTAAAGGAGTTATAGGTTCACCAATACAAATTTCTTGATTAAATATTACAGCAGGGGCAGTGGTAGGTGAAGGGGTCAGTGTGTCATTTGGTTCAATTGTTATAGTACCATTTATTGAGACCTCATCACAGCCCTCTTCATTAGCTGTAGTTGTTAGTGTAAAATTGTAAATATTTGTACCTGTGTCGCCTGTAACCGGATCACCTTGCAGAGTAACAGTAGTTGGATTCAAAGCATTATCAAGGACCGGAACTATCCCCTGTGGTAAACCATTTGCGATTACTCCTCTAGCTCCACCACCAATGTTGTATACCATGTCAACAAAATCTCCAACACTACCATCACAAATTGTCTGATCATCAATTGTGCCTGCAGCTATTTCAATTGTAGAATTAGGATGAACAATTATAGCACCTAGTTGCGTGTTGGGATCACAAGTAATACCTGGTGTGGTAAGTGTGTAATTAAATGTTCCTGAAACATTATTAGTTGGCCTTCCCCTTATAACGTATACACCCTGGCTTGTAGCTAGAGTAGGCCTATTAAATCTGATTGTATTAGTACTACTTGGTATGTAGATTCCAAATGAATCTCCAGCTACATTTGCCGTTATTGTTATTCTATTGGTTCCGTTGTCATAAGATGAACTTACATCAGGATCTCCATCAATTTGATTTGATATTCCTAGTCCAATATCATCTTCGTCACTTCCAATTGGGGCATTAAAGTTATAAGGTACTGAGTTTACATTTATGACATAGGTTTCAGATACCACTGTAACTCCAGCATTATTTATCTGAATTACACTTACTTGCTGCCTAGGGGTATAATTACCCGTAACACCCGTCGGCAGACCAGCTACGGAGAAAGCTACTGCATTTGCCGAGCCTGAGAATTCGTATACAATATCAATAATATCATTTTCCAAACAAACCTCTTGACTTGGAGAAGCTACACCGGAGGTTAGGGTTAATCTTTCAGCGGGAATAACTGTAATAATTCCAGACAAGGTACTTGTGCTAGCTGCACATCCAAATGCATTACCTAGGACTGTAAAACTATATTCAAATGTTTGTTCTTGAAGATTTCCTTCTACAGGAGTTGCATCGATTGTAAATGTTTGAGCAGCTAAATCTAGGTTACCATTTATCCAGGCAGGATTCCCCGCATCGGGGGCAATTGCTGCTGCCCCAACTAAATTATATCGTATTTGACTTATTGGAGTTTCATCACAAACTGTTTGATCATTGCTTCCAAAGGCAGCATCTAATGTTCCAGAGGTATTTGGATTCACTAAAATTGTTCCACTTGCTATAGAGGTGGCATCTGTACAGGAGGGACCTGTTGCCCTAAGATCATAAGAATATGTTTTTGGAAGATCTCCTGCAGTCACGGATGGAGTTCCTGATATAACAAAAACTGCTGGGGTAGTTACAATGGAAGAATTCATTGTGATAGTTGTTCCTCCTGCGTTAACTACAACAGAGAATGCAACTCCTGAGTTTATATGAGTGATTTGTATCACACCCGCAGCGTAGGTTGCCTGATAATTTATATTAGCATCGATATCGGCAGCAAGACTTGTTCCCGCATCATTTATAGTTGAGGTTGCTACTGCGTTGAATGTAAATGGTATGCCGCTATTTATTTGCACGCTTAATGTGCCAGTAACCCCAGCAGCACCTCCTAAGGTTATTTCTGAAACTTGATTTCTTACATTAAGTGTACCTGATACTCCATTCGGCAGGTCTGTACCAGCAGCAATAAATTCAAGTCCAAATGCTGGATTAGTTACAGTGTATTCAATATTTACAATTGATTCTTGAGCACAGACAGTCTGGTTTTCAGTTAAAATATTTTGAACGATAACTGTCGGAGAGGGTTGTACATTAATACTTCCAAACTCTACGGTATCATCACAAGCTCCATTAATGGTAGTGATAGAGTAGGTGAATGTGTCAGGAGCTGCTGGGCCAATATTTGGAATACCAGAAATAGTTAAAAATCCTCCGGCAAACTGTCCATCAACACCTGCAGGTAAACCTGGTATGGGAAGAACAATATTGGGAGCATCATCAATTCTGAAAATAATTGGGTTAATAGCAGATCCATCACAAACTGTCTCACTTATATTACCTGAAATAAGGGTAATAGTGGGGTTGTTTCTTACTGTAATTGCACTACCAGAAAATGTATTAGTAGCACATGTACTAGACTCGCTAGAGGTTGTAATACTATAGAAATAATCAGTTCCGGGTGTAGACAGATTACTGGGTGCCCCTGTAAGGGTAACTCTTCTTAAAGTATTAGTACTTACTGGAGCCGATAAATCAACTCCATTATTTACAGGTGGGTTCGGGACAATTACATAATATTTACCGGCAATCAATCCCTCAAAAGATAAAATATTTGTAGCATCGTCATAAGTTGTTGACATCACTGCCGCAGGAATGCTATTTGACAGTCCATTTCCAATATCATCAATATCATCTCCACCTTGAACTCTATAATCATAATCAAATCCGTCAATTGTAATAGTATAGCGGAAAGATGTGGTTATAGTTGATACATCAGTTAATGTAATCTCACTCTCTTGGAAGAAATTAACAACATTTGCATTAATTCCAGGGGGCAAATTCATTGAGGCCTGAGAAACTACACCTGTAGCAGCACCAAGTAGCTCAAAAGTTATATCATCAATGTTTTCATTTTGACAAACTGTTTGACTCGGTAATCCATTTGTTGCTAAGGGTGAATTTGGATCTGTCGGGTCAATCCATCTAATGTCAGCAGGACCAGGAACAACTATGGCATAATTTCTTTGTGATCCAGGACAGTCTCTAGGTATAGCTCTTATAACAGTGACTCCTGAATACCCAGGTCTCCAATAAAGTGTGAGCTCTTGATCATTAGAGCCACCATCAGCCTGAAGCTCTCTTCTAAAGTTACTAATTACCACATTTGAGGTTGCACCTGTTTCAATCGCATTTAAGTCATTAATAAACCATCTGACAGGGAAATCTGGAACCCTTAGAGTAGTTTGGAGTCCTGACGCCGGGATTGGGCAAACGGGAAGATCCGTTAGTGGTTGAATATTTGGACGATCATCTTCGCTAGGTCCAATAGTGAAGGTTGTTCCCACAAAATCATCACTTGCATCACCATTACAGGAAATAGGTCTTACTTCAATATCAAATGAACCCCACCAACCTGAAGTCCAATTAACCACCCCGGTAGATGCATTAATTGTTCCGGGAGAGGGTACAGAAGGATCTCCTGGTATAGCATTTGTAATTCTCCATTCAAGAGATCCATAATCGTTAGTTCCAGATTCGGTAGCTGAGAAAAACTGTGTGTCTCTTGTTGTATTTGTAATTTCACAAGTAGGTAATACACCAGTAACATCTCCATCGCAGAGAATTGCTCCAAAAACTGGATTTATTGCACTCATGTCATATGGAGCAAGAATAGGTGAAGCATCCTCTGATGGAACTGTCTCAGGTACGACTTCGATATTCACACGATACCAATCAGATGGTACACCACATCCCTCAGTCCTAACACTCAAAGTAACAGTGCCTGAAAATAATTGATCCCAATTAATTGTTACTTTTTGATTAGCTGTATCAATTTCTGGGTCACCAAGAACTGCATTGTCACCAGCTGTGACTGGATTATTTCTTTGGATTGTAAATGGTGTATCTTGAACAAGTGCAGTGACAACAATTCTTCCAGCTGCAAAAGTTGCATTAACTGCGGGATTAGCAGTAATAGCCCCCGCCAAATCATTTCCAAGATCATTAGTATTATAAGCTGCACCTGAGGAGGAAACAGTATAACTTGTTCCATTTACAGTAACGGTATAATCAGCTCCAGGTGTAAGTGTAGCAGTTGCAGAAGTAATTCTTATCCTTGCTTGTTGAAATTCATCTTGCACAATTGCTCCTGCAGCCTCTGGCTCAATGTTCCAAACAAAATTATTGTAAAGTAAATTAAATGAATTATCAACAAAACATGCGTAAAAATCAGTACTCGCAGTTGGGCCACCTCCATTAATATCGTTTCTGTCCTGGCAAACCGTATTATTATGCCATTTTTCATTATCAGGATTATATAGAACTGCGTAATCTATTGAATTAAAGTCTTTCATGATTACATTTGGAATAGCCGCATTTGGATTTACTGTAATTGAGTAATCAATAAACTGTTCAGTACAATCGCTTCCTTCGGTTCTAATAGTAAAGAAATCAGTAGGTCCTGCTGAACCAGTTATAGTAAATGAGTTTGTATCATAAACTCTATACCAACCAGCAGGAAGACCAGTTGTGGTTACAGTTCCACCAAATAGTGCAGTTGGAGTGTAAGCAACATTAAGATCTTCAATTACAACTGTTGAAACACCAGACCATTGGAAAGTGATAGGTTGGATTGGGTCACCAGGACAGATAGGCCCTTGTGAGTTAAGTGGACCACCATTTTGCTCGAGCGTTGGCAATGGAGTTACCTCAATAGCTACAGGGTCCGTAATACTAACACAACCCTCGCCAGTAATAGATTTCAAAATTCTTAAACTATGCGATGGAGCATTATCAGGGTTTTGAATAAATACAGACACATTATTTACTATTGGAGAAATGGCGACCGAGTTAGTGGTATTATCATAACTTGCAGTGATCCCTCCAGTGGCATCAATAAGATTTGCTAAAGCAGTTCCAATATCATTTGTATTACTCGCAATATTTGTTGTTGTAAATGAATATGTATTGGTACCAACTACAACTGTATAATTTTCTCCTACTTTTAGTGGGTTAGCAATTCTTGTTAGGGATAACTGCATTTGATTAGGAGCTATTACTGTCGGGGAATTAGTGGCATTTCTAATGACAACTCTATAATAAGCCGTTTGAGTGGCAACAGTTGAAAAAGATAATGTGTTTCCAACCTCCCCTGTTACCTCACTCCAATTTAGATAGTCGAGTGATCTTTCCCACTGATAGGAAACTGACCCACCAGCATCTGCTCCAACTAGATTAAGATTATTTGGAATAGTATTTTCGCAAATGATTTGACTTGTAAGAATATTTCCAGTATTAACTTCATTAAGAATCTCTATAATTACCTCATTAGACTCTAATTCACATGTTGTATCACTTATATTTGATGAAACAGTCCTTTTAAACCAGGTTGTTTCGGTCAAAATTCCAGGATCATAACTGTTAAGAGTTGCACCGGCAATAGGAGCATAGGCAGTTACTGCAGTTCTGCTTTCCCATTGATATGAAACTGGTCCAGACGATGAGGTCGCATCAATGGTACTCCCAATTAGGGGAGGATTTGATCCAAAGCAATATGTTTCATTAGATGCTGTGTCAATTTCACCTGGATCTAAATCACTGACAAATAATGTATGAACGTCACTAAACTCCTCACATCCAGCTCCGCCACCCAGTGCTCTGACCATTCTTCTGTAATAAATAGTTTGAGATGATGTTAAAACTGGAGGATTAAACGATTGGTTAACCTCACCTGCTACATTTGTCCAACTTATAGTATCGGTAGACTCTTGCCATTGATATGTTACAAGAGGATCTACAATACTATTAGTTACTGATAGAGACGCCGGAGGTAAAATTGGTGGTGCTAATGGATCAAAACATAAATACTGATCATTTAATGGTAAAATAGTACCACCGATTAACTCTGGAGCAACCTCAACAATCAAAATATTAGAGTCAGCATCACAGAATTCATTATTTAGTTCACTTGTGACAACTCTTTTAAAATAACTTGTCTGAGTTAGCGCTGGAGGTTGGAAATCAAGAGTAGTTATTCCTGTAGGATTAAATATAACATTATCGGTTGAGCTATACCACTCATAATTTAAATCAGATGCGCCATATCTTACTGTTGCAGTTGAAACACTTGTCAATTGATTGGGTAAATTATTGTAGCAAATCTGTTGAGTCCCTGAAATGGTTCCTGCATTTATAATTTCATTTTCAATCATTGTAAGGGTAGCAGTAGAAATTTTACAACCCGATACTAATGTGATCTCAACATTTACATTTTGTCCATCAGTAATATTATTTACAGTGAACGTATTACTCACTGAATTTTGTCTTGTTATTCCATCTACTTTAAACCTGTATGAGGCAGAAATAATAGCTGTAGCTGTATATGTTAAGTCTTCACCACTGCAGAAAGTATTATTAATACTCCCAGTTACAGTTAATGTTACAACTGGAGGATTAGTAACAACTACTGTTATCGAACTAGTATTGTTAGTACAAGCGGTAGGGTCAGGGTTTCCAGCTACAAGAGGTTTGTTGTATATGGTTGCATCAATGGAGTAGGTTACACCAGGAGCGAAAACAAATCCAAGTGCTACAGGGTCGAATGTTGGAGTATTTGTATGTGTATCAAACCCTCCATCAATTTTGAAGGTATATGAATTAGAAGCTACGCCCCCGGTAATGGTAAATATAGGTGTATCACCAGTACAAATTGTAAGACTGGCTTGAGCTGCACCATTTACAAGAAGATTTCCTACAGGCGGAGCACTAACACTTACAGTTACAGGAACAGTAGTGGCACTACAAGTTTTACCATTTAGCTCTGAGACATCAACTCTTCTGAATTGAGTTGTAGTAGTAATACCCAGAGGATGTTGATAATTTTCGGTATTACTTAAGATGTTATTGAAAGTAGCAAATCCATCGGTAGATGCTTGCCAGTAGTAACTGACATTTGCAGCCGGATTTACTGTAGGAGTGGTTACTCCAGTAATGATAGTTGGAGTAGCACCACTACAAATAGTTTGATT
>VMHT01127926.1_pt1 | contig 24230 bp, 27 predicted proteins | sample 4693611 | NCBI WGS metagenome assembly VMHT01 (sample SAMN12280063, study PRJNA550983) | marine metagenome | isolation source: seawater sampled from same location over 5 years 0.02-0.2 micron viral filtrate | place: USA: collected off the coast of southern California halfway between the port... ...
GTACGTCGTTCGTTCTTCGTGGAGCGCGAGCAACGCGAGTGGTTCGCGGTTCGCTGCCCTTGAATCGTTCAGGATTGAGGTGTCGTTCGAATAATTCTGATGTGTTCATGTCTTACTCCTATAAGTTAGAGACACAAAAACAACCGACCGTGATTCACGGAACGTGAAGCGCGAAAAACAGGACAAGGTTCCAAAAGCAAAAACAGAAACAAGGTTCCATAAATCCCGATCCGGGGTACGTAGGCCGCAGGCCGCAAGGAGGGAGATAGTGCGTGAGCGATTCAGAAAACAAAAACCTAAAAAAATTTTTAAAAAAATTTCTCAAGTAATTAATATTAGTATAGATACTATATTCTGTTACTATGCGAATCATGGACTCGCATAAAACTTGTGCAACTTGTCAAATAGAGTACCCCGTTGAAGATTTTACTGATGCGGGATACAACCGAAAAGACTGCAAAGCGTGTAGATACGCGAGTCGACGTAAAAAGTGGTCCAGTTCCTATAGTGAATACCTGAATAAACTCCACAACCAAGCAAGATCCGCTCGAGCAAAAGATTATGAGTGGACGATTAACACTGAAACTCTAGTCAAATTATGGCAAGAGCAAGATGGTCACTGCGCATTATCCGGTGTTGCAATGACTCATCATAGAGATGGTACTGGTAAAAAAGAATTTAATGCTTCTATCGATAGAATTGACCAAAACGCTGGTTATACACCACAAAATATCCAGTTAGTTTGCTACCGTGTTAATATTTTGCGACATAACCTACCAGAAGACATGTTTTATTGGTGGATTAAAACAATTCACGAACAATCTTGCGATTAATTAATACCTGAGCTAATATTGCGTCATGCTGGATATAGAAGTAGTTGCTATACAAGGGCTCGATGCTGCAATAGTTGGCACAACTGTCCGTAACAACTGCGAAGTGCTTGCGTACGACTACGATAAAGCGGTCGCCATCGTAATAGCTAACGGGCATTCCGAAGCTTATGCCGAGGATTATATAACAGAGCTGTCGTCTCAAGAGTTTGAGGGCGCACCTGCTTTTGTGTATTTCAACAACGATACAGAGAATTATGGCGCAGACACAGGAGTCACAATCCACTGATTTAGTCAGTGAACACACCGAGTTTCAGTCGCATATGCCATACATGGGCATAAGCCGCGGATCACTGACCATGCAGCAAGAAAAACTGGTCACGCTCATCGCTTCAGGTATGAGTACAGCGGCTGCGGGTCGCGGTGCTGGTTATTCTTCCCCTCAAGCAGCCTACGCTGCTGCAAAAGTCCCCTCTGTACAAAAAGCGCTCGACTATTATCGAGAAGAAATGCGCGAAACGGTCAAATTTACCAACCAAAACGCACATCTTATGTACATGGAGGCATATAACGCCTCCGCAAACGCTACTGAGATGAAAAATACCACTGATTCCCTAGTCAAACTGCACGGTTTGGCTGCTCCAGATAACGCAACGCAAGTAAATATCAACATTAATGGTACGAAACAGCTAGAACGCATGTCTGATGAGGACCTGTTGAAGATCGCAGGTAAAGATATTAACTATTTAGAACCAAAGAGTGATTAATTATGGCCATGAAGAAAAAACCGCGACCCGCGATTAGCGCACCGATGTCCAATAAGCGCGCTGAAGAAGCAAAGAAGGCACTAAAGATACAAGCAGCAAAGAAAGCCGCCGCTAAAGGGCCTGCAGCAAAGAAAAAGCCCAAGGCTAAAGCTAAGCCAAAAAAGAAATACGGGTATTAGGTTGAACTGTTGGACGTGTAAGACAGAGCTTATATGGGGCGGAGACGAAGGTTGTGAGGATTGTGAAGAGTACATCATGGTCTCTAACTTCAGCTGCCCTAACTGCCAAGCGCACGTTGAGTTTTATGTACCAAGAGAAATAGATGACGGAAGTTAACAAGGTCGAATGCATACGCTGCAAAGTGTCGCATCCCGAAACACTATACGCGGGAACAGATCGTCTTTGTGTTTATTGTAAAGCGGACATCGCGGAGCAAGGACCACTGCCCACGACCCCCGAACCAGAAGAAGAAAAAGTAACAACATTAGAAGAGAAGGCGCGCGCAGAACTTGCCTTACGATTCTTAACACGCAAACGGTTATTACCTTTTGTGGAAAGGTTCAACCCAGATTATCAAGCGGGTTGGGTGCACAAAGATATTTGTAAACGACTAGAGGATTTTTCAAGAGATGTCGCTGAAAAAAAGTCTCCAAGACTTATGTTATTCATGCCACCCAGACATGGTAAGAGCACGCTTGCGTCAGTGGCGTTCCCAGCTTGGCATTTGGGTAGAAACCCAGAGCACGAATTTATCAGTTGTTCATACTCGGGCTCGCTTGCAATGGCGTTTAGCCGAAAAGTCCGTGGACTCTTACGTGAAGAAGGGTTTAAGTCTGCTTTTAAAACCCGCCTTGATCCGCAGTCTCAGTCAGCTGAAGCATGGCTTACGACTAGTGGCGGTGGCTTTGTTGCTGCTGGTGTGGGCGGTGGTATTACTGGTAAAGGAGCTCATATCCTTGTCATCGACGACCCCGTAAAGAACCGTGATGATGCTGAATCACAGAATGCTAGAGAAAGCACTTGGGACTGGTATACCTCGACGGCATATACCCGTCTTGCTCCTGGTGGTGGTGTACTCGTTATTCTCACTCGTTGGCATGACGATGATCTTGCTGGACGGCTACTCAAAGCAGCAGCTGATAATGGCGAACAATGGGAAGTTGTTAACTACCCCGCCAGAGCCGAAGTCGACGAAGAGTTCCGAAACCAGGGCGAAGCCCTACATCGCGAGCGTTACGACGAAGAAGCATTAGCAAGGATAGAAAAAGCCGTGGGCCCTAGAGATTGGTCCGCGTTATATCAGCAGAACCCCGTTGCTGATGACGGTGATTATTTCACCAGAGACATGATTAGTTATTACGACCGAGAAGATATTGACCATGACCGCATGAAATTTTACTGCGCGTGGGATTTGGCGATAGGTAAGAAGGATAGGAATGACTACACCGTAGGTATTGTAGTTGGTGTAGATGAGTACGACCAGATGTTCGTGGTTGATATGGTTCGTGGGCGTTTTGATGGTTTTGAATTAGTAGAGCAGATACTAGACCTGTACGAGGTTTGGAAACCATCAATCATAGGTATTGAGAAGGGCCATATAGAGATGGCCCTCGGACCGTTCCTCGAGAAGCGTGTCCGCGAACGTGGGTTATATGAAGCATATTTTAAAGACCTTAAAACAGGTCGAAGAGATAAGGAGGCGCGAGCTAGAGCTATCCAAGGTCGGATGCAACAAGGCATGGTATTTCTGCCTAAAGAAGAACAATTTACAGGCCCTTTGGTAGCAGAGTTACTGCGCTTCCCTAATGGGGTACACGACGACCAGGTAGATGCCTTGGCATGGATCGGTTTGATGATGACAGAGTTTAGTACCTTCATCGAAAAGGTTGAATACATACCAAGCTGGCGAGATAGGCTTCCTGGATTACTAAAAGGTGAACGCACCAAATCGGCAATGAGCGCATAAAAATGGCAAAAGCAACGAAGATCAACCCAGCGAAGGAAGAAGAAATCACACGTACCCAATGGGCCAGATATGAACGAGCTAGAGATAATGGGCACTTAGACTACGTTTATATGGCACAGAAATGTGATGAGTATTATCAAGGTGAACAGTGGGACAGTGAAGATGAAGCCGCTTTAGAAGCAGAAGGCCGCCCTGCCCTCACTATTAATACTATTCTCCCTACTGTAAATACAATTCTTGGCGAACAATCAACACGACGAGCTGACATTCAGTTCAAACCACGAAGAGGTGGTGATGAAGCTGTAGCGCAGACGTTGAATAAGTTGTACATGCAAATATCCGACAACAACAAGCTGGACTGGGTTGAGCAGCAAGTGTTTTCTGACGGTTTAATTATGGATGGGCGTGGTTATTTTGATGTTCGCATGGACTTCAGCGACCACGTTGAAGGTGAAATTCGAATCACAGCTAAAGATCCGCTAGACATCTTGATTGATCCTGATGCTAAAGACGCTGATCCTAAGTCCTGGAATGAAGTCTTCGAAACTAAGTGGATGACTCTTGATGAGATAGAAGAGCTATACGGTAAAGCTAAGGCCGAGAGACTACTCTTCGTCGCTGAAAATGGCATGAGTTTCGGACCAGACTCTGTTGAGTATCAGGAGACACGTTTTGGAGATACGGAAACAAACGACGATTATTTTGGAGCCGGAGTACCAGGTGATGAAGAATATCGAAATGTAAAAGCATTAAGAGTAGTAGAACGTCAACATAAAAAACTAACGCGCTGCGATTTTTTTGTAGATCCTGATACAGGTGATCAACGTCAAGCTCCGGATGCGTGGTCTGAGGGTAAAGTTAAAAAGTTTGCTAAGAAGCACAACCTATCAGTAGTTAGTAAGGTAATACGTAAAGTGCGTTGGACAGTTACTTGCGATCAGGTTGTGCTGCACGATGATTGGTCACCCTACAATCAATTTACGGTTATCCCCTTCTTTTGTTATTTCAGACGTGGTCGACCTTTCGGTGTTGTACGAAATTTATTATCTCCGCAAGAGCAGTTGAACAAGATTGCATCTCAAGAGCTGCATATAGTTAATACTACAGCTAATAGTGGATGGATGGTTGAGTCTGGATCGTTAGTTGGTATGACTACTGATGACCTAGAGGAGCATGGTGCAGAAACAGGACTTGTTCTTGAATACGCCCGAGGCACAACACCCCCGCAGAAAATCGGAGCAAACCAGATCCCTACGGGGTTAGATCGAATTGCACAAAAAGCGGCTCTAAACATTAAGACCATATCTGGTGTTAATGACTCTATGCTGGGTACAGACAGCGCAGAAGTTTCAGGCGTTGCAATACAAGCGAAGCAAAATCGCGGCGCAGTAATGATACAAGTCCCACTTGATAACCTGCGTAAATCTCGTCAGTACCTAGCAGAGAAAATTTTAAATCTTATACAAACGTTCTATACCGAGCAGCGTGTAGTTCAGGTTACTAACGAGTCTGATCCTTTAAAACCTCGCGAACCTATGGTCATAAATGAAATGACGCCTGAAGGCGAGATTATAAATAATCTTATGGTTGGTGAGTATGACGTGATTGTCTCTACCGCCCCTGCTCGTGACAGCTTCGATGAAGTTCAGTTTGCGGAGGCTATTAGCCTGAGACAAGTTGGTGTAGCAGTACCAGATGACGCAATTGTCGAGTACAGCCATCTTGCAAAGAAAGGTGAGTTAGCAAAACGCATTCGCACCATGACTGGCCAAGAACCCCCTACTCCAGAGCAAGCAGAAGCTATGGCTGCTCAGCAGCAAGTTGCTATGCAGCAGCTACAACTTGAGATAGCGAAGCTCGAAGCAGAAGTTAGAAAGATACAGTCAGAAGCAGCAGTCAATATTGCCAAGGTACAAGAGCAGGCTGAGATTAATCCACAGCTAAGAATGCAAGAACTGCAGGCCAAGATACAAATGAATCAGGAGCAATTAGCCCTCAGAAGAGAACTGTCTGCTGAGACAAATCAGATACGACAGGGACAAGCAGAGACTAGTGCGGCTACTAAGATAGCGACAACTGCTATGCAGCAAGCAAGAAATAACCCCCAACCCCAACAGGAACGATAGGAGTTCTTATATGAGTAAGCAAGAAGAAAACAAAGAAGAAACCACGCTCGAATTCGACGTAATGCCGGGTGCAGATCGCATTGAAGAAGATGATAGTGGCCCAGTTGACCTTAGTTTCGATGAAGTAGTTGAAGACAAAATCGAAAAGGTAGAAGAACAAGGAGAAGCTGAAGTTGTGGCCGAAGAAACCGAAGAAGAGACTGTGGCCGAAGAAACCGAAGAAGAGACTGTGGCCGAAGAAGAGACCGAAGAAGAACCTGACGAGGAGTCAGAACCTGAGCCCGAGTCAATAGCTGACGAGAAACCTGCTAAAAAACCTATGGTTCCTAAAGCACGATTAGATGAAGTACTCGCAAAACAAAAAGCTCTTCAAAAACAACTAGATGAGATAAATGCAGCAAATGAAAAAGCCCAAGACGCGCCGGAATCCTATGATTTTGACGCAAAAGAAGTGGAATACCAAAACATGGTCTTGGATGGTGAAACAGAGAAAGCGGTTGCACTTAGAAGAGAAATTAGAAAAGCAGAACGAGAGCAACTTGAATATGAAATGAGACAAGAGATGTCTCAAACCGTTAATAAAGACCGTCAAATGACTGCTCTGCAGCAGGCTGCAAGCGCAATGGAAGAAGCTTATCCAGTTTTTAATAATAACTCCGAAGAGTTTGATCAAGATATGACCAACGAAGTTGTTGAACTACGTGATGCGTTTATTTTGAAAGGATATGAAGCAGTAGATGCCCTATCAAAAGCTGTGAAATATGTTGTTAAAGATCACGATTTAGATAAATCAGTTGGAGAAGCCCCTAGTTTGGCTGGGAAAGCGCAGAAAAGTGATGAAGTGGCGAAGAAACGAGCAGAAGTAAGCAAGAAGTTACGCGCGGCAGAATCTCAACCCCCTGAATTACCAGGTGAAAGCTCGTCGACACACGGTGAAAAAGGGATTGACCTAAGCACTTTGACTGAAGATGAGTTCGCAGCATTACCTGAAGCAACATTAAAACGTTTACGAGGCGACATTTTATAAAAGAGGTGATATATGGCATCAAAAAAAGACCCCCGGCTCGCGAGGGCTGGGGTTAGTGGATTCAATAAACCGAAACGGACTCCGTCCCATCCGAAGAAAAGCCACATTGTTGTTGCAAAGGAAGGTGACAAAATCAAGACAATTAGATTCGGAGAGCAAGGAGCGAAAACGGCGGGAAAACCCAAAGCGGGTGAATCTGACCGTATGAAAAAGAAACGGGCTAGCTTCAAGGCGCGTCATGCTAAAAATATAGCCAAAGGAAAAATGTCAGCAGCCTACTGGGCTAACAGAGCGAAGTGGTGATCTAATGGCTAGAAGTGACGAACCTAAGTGGAAACGTATTGTTGCAGCAGTAAAAGCAGGCAGCAAAGGCGGAAAACCGGGTCAATGGTCTGCTAGGAAAGCACAGTTAGCCACACAACGATACAAAAAGTCAGGCGGCAGCTATTCTGGCCCTAAAACTAAAGCCCAAAAGTCATTATCTAAATGGACAAATGAAAAATGGGGGACAAAATCCGGTAAAAACAGCACACAAGGTAAAAAAGCAACTGGTGAGCGGTATTTACCAAAAAAAGCAAGAGAAAGCTTAACCAAAAAGGAGTATGCGGCAACTTCCGCAAAGAAACGCAAAGACACCAAGGCGGGTAAACAAGTATCTAAGCAACCTAAAAAGATTGCGAAGAAAACATCACGTTATAGATGAGGTAAAAAATGAGTGATAAAGGCATAGTGATACCTACTTGGGCTATCCCATTGGTTGTTAGTTTGTTTGTTGGTGCTGTATCTTATGGCGCAGCACAAGCCAACGCTGAAACTACAACTAAAGAAGTTAAACGCATAGAAGTGATAGTGAAAGAGACAGCTAAAAAAGCGGCTGAAAATGGCCAAGCACAAGCTGTTACAGAAACTAAAGTTGATGCGATTGTTGACTCTTTGGCTCGGCAAGAAAAGATCCAAGAAAAGACTAACGAGCAAATCCAAGCGTTAGTAGCAGCATTACTCGCTAAAAAGTGAAAATGGTGTTTGCCCTCCTTTTCTTCGTTAATGGCGAAGTTGAGGAGGAAAAGACACTGTATTACTTAAAAAAGCAACACTGTCTGTACATGTGTCAAGAACTAGCAAGACCCTCCAGTAAATATGAGGCAGTTGACTGTGTCTGTAGAGTTATGTGGGTCGATGTAAAGAATACAGTTGTCAGATGAAGCAGTTAGTATTTGCTCTAATGCTGGAAACGCTGACTGCCGATGGTTTTGTAATCGAAACAGAAGAGTACGGTGTATGGGCTGATCTAAACAAATGCACATACTTTAGTAGAAGTATTAGTTTGCAAGGCGTTGAAGGCACGGCAGGTATTACATTTAAAGAAGCATACCCTGTTCCTATACGGGCGTACTGTAAACCTAAGTACGTAGACCCAGAAATAACAGAGATATTTAAATGATATCAGGTCAAGATTGGTCGGACATAAATACGTGGGTAGGGTTGGCTCTCGCCTTGATTCTCTTTGGGTTCACTGTTGTGAGTCTTATATTCTACACGTAAGTGTTGCATTGTTATAATACCTATACTAATATTGTACATACGTCCATCCCTACGATATGGGGTCGGCCCGTAGCCGTAAAAAACGTATCCCTCGCCTACAAAGGCGTAAAACCTGTCGAGGTCGCACCTCGTTAATAAGCGCTAGTTCGTTGTCCCACGATACGGGAATACGGATTAGCCGCTCCTTTAAGTCGGCTGATAAGGCGGCATGTGCCGCATAAATTATTTTGTCAATTTAATAGGAGGCCATCATGGCTTTAACAAACTTCGGTACGCTTACTGGCGACCAACTCCAAATGTGGAGCCGCGACTTCTGGAAAGTAGCTCGCAACCAATCTTTCATCAACCAGTTCGCTGGTTCTGGTTCAAACGCAATGGTACAGCGCGTAACTGAACTAACTAAAAATCAAAAAGGCACTAAAGCTAACATCACTTTGCTTGCTGACATGACTGGCGACGGCATCACTGGTGACAACACGTTGGAAGGAAATGAAGAAGCCCTCCGCGCGTATGACATAACCATCGAGCTTGATCAGTTGCGATTTGCAAACAGAATTGCTGGCCGAATGACTGACCAGAAGACTGTTGTTAATTTCCGAGAGCAATCTCGTGACGCACTTGCTTATGCAATGGCTGATCGATGTGACCAGTTAGCATTCTTGTCTCTATCTGGTGTTGCATACACTCACAAGAACAATGGTGGTCTACGGGCTACTTCTAGCTCTGCTGGACACGAGTTGGTTGACCTTGAGTTTGCGTCAGACGTGTCTGCCCCTACTTCAGCTCGCCACCTTCGAGTAGACGGCGACGACCTTCTTGCTGGTGACACTACTGCTCTGGTAGCTGGTGACACTCTGAAGTATCGCCACATTGTTAACCTCAAGGCTTACGCTAAAGATAACTACATCCGTGGTATTCGTGGTGCTGGTAACCAGGAAACTTTCCACATGTTTGTTACTCCACAGCAAATGGCTGACCTCAAGCTTGATGCAGACTTCATCGCTAACGTTCGTAACGCTGGCGTTCGAGGAGCTTCTAACAGCTTGTTCGCTGGTTCTTCATCGTTGATGGTTGACGGTGTAATGATCCATGAGTTCCGTCATGTGTTTAACACTTCTGGTGCTACTACTGGTTCTTCATCTAACGCTGGCGCAGCTGGCTACAAGTGGGGCGCAGCAGCTAACGTAGTTGGCGGGCGTGCTCTGTTCTGTGGTGCTCAGGCCCTAGCTATGGCTGACATTGGTTTGCCTGAAATGGTTGAAGATACTTTCGATTATGGCAACCAGTCTGGTATCTCTGTAGGCAAGATCTTCGGACTTCGCAAGCCTAAGTACAATTCTGACATTTCAGGATCTGTACAGGACTTCGGCGTTATCTGTCTAGATTCTGCACAGTAAGACAACCGCCCCCTCTTCGGAGGGGGCTTTTTATTTATATAGGAGTTAATCATGAAGATTGTTAGTGAAACGTCATTAAGAGTGACCACCCTAGGTGGAACAGCCGTTTTGTTTGAAGCGGGCGTTCCAAGAGAGATAGCAGAAGAAGTTGGCTTATTAGCGATACAGATGGGCGCGAAAGAATATAACGACAAATATGTCGAAGAACAAAATGCTGAAGAAGCAGTGTTCGAAGAAGTAATTGAAGAAGCACCTGTCGTACCCACATCTGATCTTGTAACAGTACTTGAGAAGATGATGGACGAAGGTGACCCAAAGAATTTTAAAACCGACGGTTATCCCAAAGCAGCAGTAGTTAACAAAGCTATGGGAAGAACGGTCGATACAGATGAACGGGAAGCAGCCTGGGAATCGATACTCAACTCATAGGTATATATCATGGCAGTCACAGTACAAAGCGTAATAGATAGGGCACAAACAGTACTTCAGGATACAACGGGTGTTAGATGGCCAGTTGTTGGAGAGCTAGTGTTATGGATCAACGACGCTCAAAGAGAGATCGCTTTATTAAAACCTGATGCAAGCGCGGCAAACGAAACCGTTCCTTTAGTCACTGGAACAAAGCAGTCTATTCCTACTGGTGGCAACCGTTTATTAAAAGTAGTTAGAAATATGTCAGCTGCAAGCAGCGGAACTGGTAAGCGGTCGGTCCGATTAGTTGATAGAGAAGTACTTGATGCTCAGAGCCCTGATTGGCATGACCCCTCCGTGAGTGGTGACGCAGCACACTCTGCAATTGTAAAACACTATGTTTATGACGAGGCTAACCCCCGTAATTTTTACGTCTATCCTGGTGTGGCGGGTAATGCCTATTTAGAGATTATTTACTCTTCAAACCCAGCTACTGTAGCTCAAGATGGAACACTATCTATACCTGATATTTATGCAAACGCGATTATGAACTATGTCTTGTACATGGCATACATGAAAGATGCGGAGTATGCAGGTAACGCTCAGCGAGCTAGCAGCCACTTCCAACTGTTTACTGCATCGGTAACAGGTAAAGGGCAGATAGATGCTATGACTAATCCAAATATGGAACGTAGAACAGCGGCGGTATAAATATGGCGATTTCTTATGAGACGCTTCTCCCTGAAATACTGCCTATGGTGTATGGGTGTCCAGATACGTTAGTTGAAAATAGTATTAGGTCAGCTGTAATAGAACTGTGCGAAAAAGCCAGTGTATATCAGGCTGAATTGGACCCACTAACTACAGTGGCTAATATTTATGAGTATGATCTTGAGCCCCCATCAGGTACTACAGTACAAAAGATTCTGTGGGTATCGCATCTTGGCAAAGATTTAGAACCCCTTACTTCTACCCTTTTAGAGCAACGTATACCTAAATGGCGTGAGGGCAACGGCGTCCCTGAATATTATGTTCAGCAAGGCGCTAGTCTTTTTTGGCTAGCCCCTATACCAACTTCTACTAGCGTAGGCAGTACTATTTTAAGGGCCGTTCTAAAGCCTACGCACACAAGCACAGCCTGCGACAACGATGTGATGAATGACTATAGGGACACTATTATTAATGGTGCCCTCTTCCGGCTGTTAAGAATCCCAAACAAAGATTGGACTGACCTTACCGGGGCTCAAGTCTACAGCACTCTATTTAACCAAGGTGTTACTGCAGCTGAACGCAAAGCGCGGGGCGCGGACACCGGTGTAGCTAGAACGGTTAAGTATGGCGGAACTTCAGGAGCGTGGAGAACAAGGCGCAGGCGTTATGGTAACGGGGGTTAATCCTGTTATCTCGGATATTGAAGAAAATATCCACTGGGTAGCTCCAGCGATTGAAGAAATTTTAGAAGCTAACCCGCAGCTAACTTATACAGCAGCGGACGTATATTTAGCTTGCAAACAGGATCAAGCGACGTTGTGGACAACTAAAGACGGGATGGTTGTAACAACAGGAGAAACAGACCTGTTTACTAATGAAAGAACAATGCTTGTTTGGATAGCGTGGGCTTGGGAACGAGGTAATAACTTAGTCACAAAGCATCAAGATTTTTTTATAGAGCAAGCCAAGATTGGTGGGTTTAAAAAATTAGAAGTTAGATCAGCAGTACCCGAGCTAAAGGATTACGTTTTATCTCAGGGCTGGCAACTAGATACGATTGTTTATACGAGAGATGTGTAATGGGAAGTAAACCGAAAGCACAAGATTACGAAGCCTCTGACGCAGAGAAAGCATCAGCGTCTGTAGCGATGGCAGAGTATAAATACTTTAAAGAAAAGTATGATCCTCTACTGCAAAAGATGCGCGATCAATCTTTGCGAGATGACTCAGCAAAAACGCTACGGGGGCGCGCAAATGCAGATACTATGCAGGCCCTTTCTAAGAATTCAGCTCAGCGATCACTAAGAGGTGAGGACAGCGGTGACTTATCTCAAGCACTACAAGGTCAGTTGGGCATAGCAAACAAATCTGGACTTGATATTAAGAACAAAATGCAAACGAGTGTTCTTGGTACAGCCCGCGGTCAGGCTGCTGATGCGCAGACAGGTATGGCTCAAGCCGCTAATTTGGCTACGTCTCAGGCTCTTACTAGAGCAAAAGCTAAACAGCAGGTTGCTGACGCAAAAATGACTGCAGCAGGTCAAGTAGCAGGCGCTGCTCTCATGCAGGGTATGCAGAACAAAGCAACTTCAGGTACTAAAGAAGGTGCAATGCCAGACGGTCAGATGGGGCCCGGAGCGCCGGAGACAGTCACAGGCTCTTTCTTTAATCCTGTTAATGATGCGGGGCAATCTGTCACAGGGTTCGGCAATCGTTTAGGTTACACGAATTATTTCGGAGGAAGTATTTAATGTCACAGCTACCTGGAAGTTTTATGTATGGTATGTCCACTATGCCAGCTGACGTAACTCAGGCTCAGCGAGGTGGGTATCAAAACGCTTATTCTGGTAACAGTATAGGTTTGCCGTCAGTAAGTGACCCAGATGCTGCTTATGCGTCAATGACGCGTCAGGAATATCTTGACTATGTCAATAATTATCGCGGGTTTGAAGAAAAACTCCTCGAAGATGTGCAAAACGATACTTCGCTTATAGATGCAGCAAGAGAAGATGCAGCTGCTGCTTCCGGCATCGCAGCGGGTGTTGCTACTAGAAATGCTAGTCGTTATGGCGCTGCCTTAACCCCTGCTCAAATGCAACAACAAACACGATCCTTGGATCGGGCTAATACGTTAGGGACAGTTCAATCTGTAAGTGACGCGCGTGTTGCCCAGAGAGAAGCAAACACCGCCAAACTTGCAGATTTAATCAACATAGGCCAGGGCGTAAATCGTTCTTCACTTAGTCAGATGGGCTCCGCAGCTCAAAATGCTACACAACGACAAAATGCCTTTGAGGCTGCAAAAGCACAGTCTAAAGCACAAACTTACAGCACCATTGGTAGCTTAGGTGCTATGGCCATTATGGCCTTCGCATTTTAGAGAGATATTTTTATGGCACTTTTAGACGGTATTTTAGGTGGAGCGCAGAGTGTACAAGCCTTTGGCCAACAGCAGTTCCAAAACAAACTAGCTCGAGATAAGTTCGACGAACAGAAGCGTCAGTACGATCAGTCCTACGAAGAGAACGTTCGCCAGTTTAATATAAATGACGTGTATAACCGTGACGCCAACACTCGGGCAAACACTACAACAGCTCAAGCCACAGACAAATTTAATACAGAAAAAAAGACTGCTGCTAACGACAAACTTTGGAAAACATACAAAACAGCGGGTTTATTAACACCGGACGGCCTGTCGATTGATACTGATGTGCTGACGCAGCGCGTTAAGGACGGGGACCCCGTTGCAGAGCAAGTCATTCTAGGTATGGCTACCCAGTTCGGCGACCTTCCTGAAGGTTCAAAGGCAACCGAAATTAAGCAACTACCTAACGGTGGTTACGCTGTAACTGTAGTGAACGCAGACGGATCTGTGGGTGCTGTTACCGAAGATGGATCTAGCGACCCTACATCCACAGTAGTTAACTTCGAAGCAGGTCAGCTGTCCAGGTTGGCTGCCGCTGAATTTGGTATGAATGTAATAACGGATTTAAGCGTTTTTGATGGGGTATCTGCGGTTAACCAAACAGATCGAGTTGAGGCTGATGCAGCGCGTCAAGGTACTCTGGATAAAATTACTGACCTTAGAGTACAGCGCGATGCATTAGATGCTTTACCCTCTGGGGGTCTGAAGCGCGGAGCAAAAGCTGTTATCGCTAATGCTAAAACCCCAGAAGAAGCGAACGAGGTTATTGCCCAAATCCAGAAAGATACAGGCCAAACGCCCGCTAGTTCAGATGGTGCGCCACAGCCTGACGCACCAGCAGCCGCGTTTGATATGTCGCAAGTTGACCGCTCTACTAAAGGTGGACGACTAATAGCTGCAGCGGAGGGTGTAACTACCAACCGCCGTCGCGGCAACCCTGGGAATTCACGAGAGCGCTTGACAGGTTATAGAGCTGAATTAGCCGATCGGATTAAGACTACAGAAGCAAACCGTGCTCGCCTGAAAAACTTCAAAGCGCCCCCTGCTGAAAAGGATGGACTGCTTAAAGACAAGGCCGAACTCGCACAGATCGACGGATATCTTAACAAAGATCAAGCCGCGCCCGTATTACCGCAATCACCAGAAAATGATTCTATTGTTGCAGCTACGGACGGTAAAACTACGGAAGAGGTCAAAGCTGCGGTTGATAGCGGTGAAGTACAGATGTCCGAAGCTGAACAGCAAAATGTTGCTCGGACTCTCATAGACAACGAGATTAAAGAATTAAAAGACCTACTCCGCTTAAATGCGAAAGACCAGGCTATTGCTCGAGTGGCGATATTAGCCTCTGAGAAAGATCCAACTATTCGCGCACAGATGTCCCGTGAGCTTAGTAACCTGTTTGATAACGTAGAGAACAGCCCAAGCATGAGTCGTAAAGATGAAATTGACGATGGTGCTACCGCAAGAACTTATCGGTTAAACCGCGCTAAGTATAACAAGTCGGTTAATGACGCTCTCAGAGGAGATTTTGAAACCGCAAACGAAAGGTCTGCGGCGCTTATTGAGACGACAACAAAACTATTCTTTGGTGAAAATAGCGACGAACAAAACTTTAATGCTGAAACAGCTAACCAGTTGTTCAAAGGCCCTGCGCTTAACGGTTTCTTAACTCGTATGAAGACTGCTAGAACCGAGGCGGAAGCAGATCAGTATATGCTGGGACTTAATGCTGCCATCAGTTTAGGTATGGCGGGTCTGGCAGGAGAGCAGGACGGCGGTATTGCGGAGTCTATTGCTGACTTCTTTGTGCGTGGTGAAGTCACTGATAATAACAACCCGATCGACTTCGATCTTAGAAGAGTCATCGCCAACGATACAGAGAATCCTACAGAGTTTTACTACACCGATGCTGATGGTAATAAGACTGATGAAAAAATCGATGCTAAAGAGCTTCAGAACATATCAGAGAGCGTGTATGAGATAGTTAGAGAACAAGCCATCGCGAATACTCCTAAACCAAAAGGAGAGTAATTTATGGCTTCAGACGCTCTGCAGTCTTTCCTTTTTAAGACACCTGTTTCGGGCGCTAATGGCGGCTTCAGTGGCGAGGAAGTCATTCAGGGTCTGCCTGATACAGGGCCCGTCAACCCAGATAGCATCGGTGACGCATTTGTCGCGGGTGTAAAGTCGGGAGGTGAAAGCCTCGGCGCAGATATCGAGTACTTCAAAGCCCTTTTCAATACAGCTATTGGCGATGAAGAAGCAGCCGAAACAAATGTGCGTCGAGCGCGAATCCAAGAAGCCCAAGCTGCGATTCCTGTTTCAACTATGGAGACCTTCGGTGAGTTCATCGAGGAGCCTACTATTGATGGGTTCTTCATGCAGATTGGTAAATCAACCGGCCAACTATTCCCCTCTGCCGTAAGCACAATTGCTTCTGGTGGTACTGGCGGACTAGCAGTTGTTTTAGGTAAAGCAGGTATCAGTAAAGCAGGCAAGGTTGTTGCTAACCGTATTGTAAAAGATGCATTAAAGAACACTGCTGATGGCACTGCTGATGCTGTAGAGAGAGAACTCGCGCAATCAGCTTGGTCTGTATTTAGAAAAGGCGCTTATGCAGGTGCAGGCATATCAGAGTATATACCAATGGCAGGTGGCAATCTGTCTGAAGCACTTGAGGCTGGACAAACTTTAGACCGCAGCACTGCTGGTCGAGCTGCTGCAGTGGCCCTACCTCAAGCCGTTATTGGTGTTGGTGCAGAAGCTGCAATGCTAAAACTTGTTGGCAGGGTTGCATCAAAAAGAGCAGTTAAAGAAGGTTCTTTATTTGGTCAGCTCGCGAAAGATATAAGCGGCGGTGCTGCAAAAGGTGGCGCATTAGAAAGCGCTACTGAAGTTGTACAAGAAGGTATTGGCGTCGCTAACCGTATGCAGATGGATGATAGTTATACTGCTCAAGATGCAAAACTCCGTTTAGCAGAATCAGCATTTGCTGGATTCTTTGGGGGTGGAGCTGCAGCGGGCACAGGTAGCGCCGGCGCTAGCGTATTCAGCAAAGCTCGTCAGCTCATAGATCAAGGTCGTGAACAACAGATAAATGACAAAGTAAACGAAGAGCAGTTCGGGGACATCAATAGCGGGTACACGACTGAAGAGCCGCAGGCAGATATAAACGCGCAGCTTGATGCTATGACTAATTCTAGTAGCACAAAGCAGGCAGTCTGGGCAGCAGGTCCAACCGCAGCATTCGGCGCAAAAGAAAACATCGCCACACCAGTAGAAGTCGGTGAGTCAAAGACACAGGGCTATGCAGCCTTTATCCCTGGTCGCGGCACCATTGTTTCTACTAGCAAGCAAATTGTCGACGACGTTATTGCCGCAGAAGCAAGCGATACAGTGCTACAAGCGGCGCTCGGGTATAGCAACGTAAAAACCGAAGACGGCGACAAGGTCGTGCAGGTCTTTGACAAAGATGGTGGTGTTGTTTCCGAAGAGCTGACAGTAGAACAGAACCTCTCCTCTGCTTTAAGTGCAGCTAATGGCCTTATGCCTGACGGCGGTAAGATCGAAGTTACTTCAACAGAAAAAGCTCTTGAAGCTAGAAACCGCAGGCTGAAGAAAGAACAGGGTCCAGTAGTTCGTCCGATGAATGACCAAGACGCTAAGCAGGTCAACAAAGAAATGGGCTTCGGTAGCAAGACTACTGGGTTCGACGAAGGCGGCGGTATCTTCGAGCCTGAAACCACGAAACTCAAAGAGTATGCCCCGCGAAATAAAGATAAAGAGTACGAGAACACTAAGCCTACTCAGGAAGCCTTTGAAAAAGTGTTTGGCGATGAGATGGATATCGATTGGGACAGTGACTACTACGGCGGCATGAGCGAAAGCCTGTTGAAGGCAGCTGTTGCAGCTAAGAAGGCGAACCCTACTGCTCTGGTAACTCTTACTGAGGGCAAAGACGGCGCGTATGACTTAAACCTCGAGACTACCCCAGACACAGAGACGTTCTCAATTGGAGGACAAGATCAGAAGTTTCCCATCGGCGAGTTCTTATCACAGTCAGTTAAAGACGCAGACCGCGTCGCAAAGAACGATGACTTTAATAACAAAAACAAAGCTGAAGCTAAGGTCACAGTTGTTGCACCAGACGGTAAAGAGACAATGGCTATTCTGGCTGACCTAGTTAACGCTGGCCGGAGAATCGCGGCTAAGAGAGAAGGTATTAACTTCGCGAGCGTAAATGATCAACAGGCATACTCGGCCCTTGCTGGAGAGATGCTTGCGGACCCTGATAACTCCTACGACATACAGATCGAAGGCGAATCCATCTTCGGAGAGCTTAGCCCGAGAGCCCGTATACAAAGTAATCGAATTAGAGTTAGTGGCACAAAAACCAACCCCACATCTTTACGGCAGTTGAACCGTCCGCAAGGTGGCCGCCGCTCTGCCCCCGAAGTTCGCACCTATGAACCAGTATCTTCTGATACGTCGCCGTCAACGGTCCTCTCACGAGCTCGTGAAGATTTTAAAGTTGAAGTAGATACAGAAGCTGATTTTAACGACGGTTATTATGCGCGTATGCCCCAAGGGCTACTGGAGCAGGCGGTCAATGACAAACAATACGCTGGCGGACTGAACGAAGTAGTTATCGAACAAGATGACAACGGTAATTATACGCTCCAGACTGCTGAGAAAGATCTTGCTGATCTGGAACCATTAGCTGGTTTAACACCTGAAGAACAGATTGCGGAGGACACGCGTCGTCAATTAGGAGATTTACCGCTTTCTAGCTTAAACATCGAAGCTGGACGCCCAGAAAAAAGGGGCTACTCATCCGCGAAGCCTAAGCGTAAAGGCGGTCGCAACCCGATGAACGCGACTTACCCAGCAGGCAACATTGGTCGCTTGGCCACACAGGTCACATCCGCTCTGGTCAAAAAGCTAAGACTCAAAAAACCTGTTTCTATTCTTGGTGTGAAAGAACTAGGCCAAATGTCAGAGGCTAAGTTCAACGAGATGTTTACAGACCCTCGCGTGGCAGCTTCTGTACGCGAGCAAATAAACGCTCTCCAAGACAACACGACTGCGTTGGGCCGATACATGGGCTTCAATGATGCGCATGTGATTCTTGTAGACAACCGTTCAGACAATCAGCTTCAGACAGCGTTAACCACTGCTCACGAGTTGGGGCATGCGTTGATCCAAGAAGAGATGTTGGGATCGCTGAATAACACAGCTTTGTATCGACGTTTAGTGCGAGAGTTTGAAAAGGCTCGGGCTGCTAAAGATGCGCCTGCTGCATATCAAGATCCTAACAACGAGCTAGCCTTCGAAGAATGGTACTCAGATCAGGTAGCAATCTACGCTAAGAACATATATTTGAAAAAAACCCTTCCAGCTAAGAACCTGTCGGCCAGCCACTTTAAGAAAGTTGCAGACAAGCTTGTATCTATGTTCAAAAGCATGTCGCAAGAAATGCGACGCCGGTTTGGTAAAGACGCACAGAACCAAGAATTCACTACGTACATGGACTCGCTTACTGAGAACAAACAACGCTATTGGACTGCTGCTAAGAACAAGGTCGGCACAAAAGAAGCTACCTTCCAGCAAAAGGCTCTTGTCAGAGCTATTGAAGACGCAATGCCAAAGTCTAAGTTTGAGAAAGGTGTTGAGTCCTTATCTCGATTAGTTAATGAAGTACTGAGTAATCCTACTGTTCGCAAAGCTACCCAGCTTGTTCGTACAGAGGATGGCGTACTGCGAACCATTAGCACCAAGATTGCAGACATGATGTATATACCTGCTCAATCTGAAGGCAAAGGTTCAGACATGGGTTTCGTAAAGCGTAAAGCAGCGATTCGTAAGCGCATGATGAACGACGTGCGGAAGATTCTTGGGTCTGATTGGACTACACCTGAAGTTACAGCGACATTGGAAGCAGCAAGAGACGCTGATATCCCAACCGATCAGCTCCCAGAAGATGCGCGCAAGATACGAGAGTTCTTGAGCAAGCTGTACGACAACTACATCTCGAAGACTCCAGGTAACACGATCGGCAAAAGAGATAACTATTTCCCAGTTGCCTTGGACCTCGCGAAGATTGCAGATGACCCAGAAGCCTTTGTGGGGTTGATGCTCCGCAAAGACTCTCAGATGACTGGAAGTCAGATACGTGACACCGTACACAAACTAGTCCAGCTGCAGAAACGCATAGTGGATGAAAACGAAATTAACGTTGATGCAACAGATCCATCAGCTGTTGCAGAGGCGGCTCGAGTATTTACAAACAGCCTGAGCCCTAGCGAACTAAAAGACTTCAGCCTACCCCCAGCGGAAGCATTGCAGGAATATATACGGGACCAATCAACTCGTAACGAGTTCCTTCGTGCAACACGCGCGCCTGATGGTACTGACCTTTTGCAGCAAGAACTCGACAAGCTGTCACCTGTTGACAGAAAAGAAGTCGTAGCGATGCTAGAAAGGCACATGGGTTATACCCGCAAGCCTCTTGGCCCCAAGCTACGAGCCGCTAACAGCTGGATGCAGTTGTTCCAGTGGGTCACGTTACTCCCACTTGCGACTGTGTCGTCCATTACGGAACTGGGTGGAGCAGTACTAAACGGCAAAGACTTTGATGCGTTCGGTATGGCGTGGAAAGCGATGAAGGAAACTATTCAGAACCCAGTAGAAGCTAAAGAGCTTGGCGAGGACTTAGGCGTTACCTCAGAGCGCACAATGGAAAATATGATGATGACCGACGCTGATCATGAGTATATGGACCCCAAAGCGCGGGCCATTGGCGATAAGTTCTTCCGAGCGATCGGCCTTGATTGGTTTACCCGTTTTACTAGAGAGTTTGCTTCGAATATGGGCGTGCAATTTATGTTGCGCCATGCAGTAAATGATAGCGGTAACCCTCGATCTGAGCGTTACCTAAGAGACCTGGGCGTATCAGCCGCAGATGTCAAAGCGTGGGAAGCAGATGGTAGGTCATTTGATTCTGACGCTGGGCGACGGGTTCAAGATGGCCTTACAAGATTCGTCGAAAGCTCAATGCTGCGTCCTAACTCAGCAGAGCGTCCCTCATGGGCAAACGATCCTCGCTTCGCTTTGATCTGGCAGCTAAAGAGCTTTTTATACTCCTTCTCTAAAACTATCGGTGGCGGCATTATCCGAGAGGCTAAAGCGCGCGCTAAAGAACCTGGCGGCAGTGGTTTAGAGAAGCTAGGCGGTGTTGGACTTACTTTGGCGTTAGCGGGTGTTGCCTTTATGCCACTCGCCATGATCAGCCTCGAGCTACGAGAATTAGCTAAGTATTTAATTGCAGGCGTACTTCCAGGTGTTAACCAGAGTGGCGGTAGATACTTCCGATCGGACCGTATGGATTGGGGCCAGTATATGACTGAAATATTTGACCGATCTGGTTTTAACGGCCCTATGTCGATTATTACTTCTATGATGAATGCTGACAAATGGGGCAGCACGCCTTTAGCCCCTTTATTAGGCCCAACTTATGATCTTGCAGAGTCAGCGATACTAGATGGGTGGGAAGTTATCCCCGACCGCATCTTGCCTGGCTATAGCATTGTGTATTAGGAATTTGATATGAGTATATTAACTACCCTCCTCGGCCCAGTTGCAGACTTAGGTAAAACCTACCTAAACAATAAAGCTGAAGAGAAACAAGCCAAACATCAAGCAAAGATGAATGTCATTCAAAATGATGCTGATTGGGAATCCAAAATGGCGGATGCATCTGCCTCAAGTTGGAAAGACGAGTTTTGGACTATTATATTAGCCATACCAATATTTATGACAGGTTATGCGATAGCCGCTGATGATATGGCGGTTGTAGAGCGCGTACAGCAAAGTTTCCAAGCACTGTCTGAGTTACCGGAGTGGTACCAATATTTATTATTTATTGCGATTTCTAGTTCGTTCGGGATTAAGGGCGCTAAAAAGCTAATGGAGCTACGAAAATGAAACCCGACTGGTCTGATCCTGAAATACTAATCATGGCGATTGTTGCTAGTAGTGCCCTAACGATACTACTAGTTTTTACTTATAGGCTCGTACTTTTATGAACGATCCAGAAACTAACCGGCGGTTTGACCGGATAGAAATCAAAATCGATAAGTTGACGGAAGTAATGAGCAATGTAGCGCGCGTTGAAGAGCAGATCGTCGGTGTAAATGGCCGTCTCAAGCGTCATGAATATCGTCTTGATGAAAATGAAAAGAAGATAGAAGAAGTCAGCGAGATCGTAGCTACTAACTCTCAGGTGGTAAAAGTAGGGCAAGCGATCGCCGCGTCAATTTGGGCCGGTTTTATTGGTGTATTTATGTATATGTTTAAGGATTAGTAATGAACGAGTTTAAGTATTTTAAATTGGAAGACTTTGATTGCCAAGAAACTGGCAACAATGAAATGGACACGGGGTTTATTCATAAGTTAGATCACTTACGGGCTGCTTGCGGGTTCCCGTTTATTATAACCAGTGGATACAGAGATCCAGAAGGCCACAGCCTTGAAAAAGCAAAGCAAAAACCAGGACAGCATGCACACGGTATTGCAGCAGACATTGCTGTAAATGGTGGTAGTCAGCGAATGACAATTGTGAAACATGCTGCGGCACTAGGCTTTACGGGTATAGGCGTTGCTAAAACGTTTATACATGTTGATATACGCACTACGACTCCAATGCTTTGGTGCTATTAATTACTGGAAATATAATACCCAGACTAATATAATCTATAAACTATAGGTACGTGAAATGGCTTATTCAGACACACTTAAATTAGTAGCAGGCGATACGCTTCCTGAACTGACTTTTACGTTGAGAGACAGTAACGCTGCTGCGTCTGGACAAACTTTAGACGCTAACAATAGCGCCACCTGGGCTCCAATTGATGTAACGGGGGCAACAGTACGGTTGCGGTTACGCGAACTTGGCAGCACAACAGTAAAAAGCACGTTGACCTGCACGGTTAGTGATGGTTCAGCAGGCAAAGTTATTACTGATTTTCCAGCCGGAACTCTAGATACAGCGGGCACTTTTGAGGGAGAAATAGAAATTACTTTCTCTAGCGGTGGCATACAAACGGTATATGACTTAATAAAGCTTCAAGTTCGGAGCGACTTTGATTAATGGCTAAAGTAGAAGTTACTTTTATTCGAATAAACGCATCGTCTTCTTATTCAGCACCAAGAAGCAGCATTTCCTATTCGGATATAAAAAGCTCTATTACTTTTAGTGATATAACTGCTGCCGAAGTTATTCTTGATTACGATACTAAGAATCGTTACTTCCGCGACGAAGGCTTCAGCGTAGCAGATATTGCCACACTAACAACCAACAAAATTTTTACAGACACACTCGACAACATTTCTGACTCACTGCAGTCAATTGATACAGACAAAAGTTTAGGTGACGATTTTTCAATTGGCGATTTTGCATATGTGCTTCTTACTATACAACGTCAATTCGCTGACTCTATATCTATTGGGGACAGCTCTGCGCTGACCGCCGGAATAAATAGATATGAAGTTTTAAATGCAGACGACGTATTTAATTACACATACAGCAAGTCTGTAGTAGATTCCGCAGTAGTGTTTGATTCACCCACTACTTCGTTTGATTCCTTAAAAGCAGAAGGCATATCAGTGTCAGATGTTTTTTCTCGAACACTCACTTTCTCAAGAGCGTTTACCGACACCATTACGATGGATGATTTCACTGATATTGGTGCAATCACAAAAGACACGGTTGGTAATAAATCTAACGCTGTGTCGTTTATTGATACACAAACTTTTGCTACTGAGAAAGGCGTTATTGATACGCCAGTTCTTACTGACCTTTACACGTCAGTATTTGTTACAAGCCGTGCAGACACAGTGTCTGTTGCCGACTCGATCACTGTATTAAATAGGTCGTTAGCGCCCTCTCGCCTAAATGCTGGGGCGTTTAACACAGCTACTTTAAATAATTAGGAGACATTTAATGTTACAAGATAATTTAAAAATGACAGGCCATTTGGCCATTGCAGTAAACAACGAAGTTGTTCAAGAGGTGCCAAACCTGGTTGTGACTTCTGGTAAAGGCTACGTAGCTAGTCGCATGAAAGACGGCACTGTAAATGCCATGTCTCACATGGCTATTGGTACTGGTTCTACAGCAGCTGCAGCTGGTAACACAGCCCTTGGTGCAGAAGCAGATCGCAACTCTTTAACTAGCTCTACTGTTAGTGGCGGCACTATAACTTATGTTGCTACTTTCGGTGCTGGTGAGGGAACAGGGGCAATAACTGAGGCTGGATTACTTAACGCTAGCTCTGGCGGAACTATGCTTTGTCGTACGGTTTTTGCGGTGGTAAACAAGGGCGCACAGGACTCGATGACTATTACGTGGAGCGTCACTGTAAGTTAATTTTATTAACAGCCCGAGGTATTTAAGATGGCGGTAAAGTTTAGTAACAACGCTGCTACGCTGTTAGCTGCAAATGCAACGAACTCTGACACAACATTAACTGTGTCAGATGGCTCAGTGTTCCCTTCCCTTTCCGGTTCGGATCATACATACGTAACGTTAGAAGACGTAAACGCAAATCGAGAAATCGTAAAAGTTACTGCGATAAGTGGTAACAGTCTTACAGTTGTCCGGGCACAAGATGGCACTACTGCGCGTGCGTTTTCTACTGCAGATAAATGTGAGCTGCGCGTTATTGCTGCTTTACTAAACGATCTAAGCACTCAAGGTGATACAGAATCTGTCTCCATATCTGGAGATACGATGACAGGCAACCTATCTCTTGGCGATAACGTCAAGGCTACGTTTGGTGCTGGTGATGATTTAGAGATTTACCATGATGCTAGTGCAAGCTATATCGAAGAAAAAGGAACAGGCTCTCTTTACATAAAAGGCACTCAGTTGCGGATGCAAGCAACTGACGGAACTACTTATCTTGAAGCAAACGATGGTGGAGCAGTAACACTAAAGCATAGTGGAACTACTGTCTTTAACACCAC
>VMHT01018665.1_pt1 | contig 24217 bp, 30 predicted proteins | sample 4693611 | NCBI WGS metagenome assembly VMHT01 (sample SAMN12280063, study PRJNA550983) | marine metagenome | isolation source: seawater sampled from same location over 5 years 0.02-0.2 micron viral filtrate | place: USA: collected off the coast of southern California halfway between the port... ...
GCTCATTTTCATTTAATGACTCTTCAGTGTATAACCTATCGAAAGTAAAGGACACTGGTTTAATGTCCTCTACTTCTTTTTTAGGTTGTATGTAGTCAATATATTTAAAATTCTTTTTCTGAATGTTAAAAGCTTGCACTAAACTAATATAAGTTATTTTATATTTTTTAGCAATTTCAGGCATTGTCATTCCGTTCATTAACATATTTTGTATATCTAACGAACTTAAACCCAATGCTTTCAAGACTCTTGACTCTTTCACGATACTTAAAAGGGTAAGTCATCAGAACTATTAGAAACCTCTGCAACTGGCTTAGACTCTTTTTGTTCTTCTGGGTTGTACGTGTTAACACTTAAAGACACATCTTTTCCGTATTGGTCAGGCTGGTCCTTTAGGTTTACATTTAATTTAAGATACTTGTTTCCTTTATAATCGAAAACATGTTCTTTAACTTTGTCTATATGAACAGTAACAGTCATCCAGTTATCATTCATTTTTTTACCGCCTCCGCAGTAGATTGTTGGTTTTTTTTCCATTGTTATTTGTTTTACTTGTTTTAAATCTGACATAAAGTGCCATTCTTTTTTAATCATTAAAATTTATAAGTTATGCCTACAGCTACAAAAAAACCTCCTGTAGCTATTGCGAATGTGTTAGGGTTAAAATCTAGCTTTTGTTTGTGCCAAACCATGCTAGTAGTTCCAGCAGTCATCAAACTTAATCCTCCAATTATAGCAAATTTTTTCATAATTTAAAAGTTTAAGTCTAACCAAAGACTTTTTAAGTATGATCTACACTCTTGAACTCTGTCGTAAATCTTTCTAATATCCTCTTCGTTTCTATAAATCTCAAACACTTTAATTCTATATCTAGAGTCTATATTAGAATATTTATATTTGCTAGCAAACTCTACTAAGTCAGTGCTTTCGTCTCCAAAGTATTCTTTTTGAATTAACTCCTCAGGCGTGTCCATTAGTGTATAGATTAATTTATACCTATCAATATCAGTTAAAGCCATGTAGCCTTGAGCTTGCCAGTAATAGTCTTTATTAGGTACACCACTATAGTATAAAGGAAAGCTAAAACAATCCCAACTATTTTTCACATCTATTATATGGTCATCTAAAATAGCGTCTGGAGTACCTGTTAAAAAGCCATTTTCAAAAGACTCTTTATTCTTTACTAAACTAGTATAGTCTAATTCTTTAGCTATAAAGTTTAAAGAGTCTACTTCTACAGCGTTTCCCTTGTCTATATACTTACTAAACACCTCTTTTTTACGGTTATAGATTTGCTCTTTACTCCATTCCTCTAAAAAACTTTTAGTAGTCTTAGATAGTGTTTCTGTTTTACTTCTAGCATTGGTCATTATCTTACCAATAGCAGAACATCTTATTTTAAATTCTTTCATGTTATTGGTTTTTGATTGCGTTAGCTACTTCGTCTGCACTAGCTACATTAGAATCTACACCGATTCCAAAGTTAGCCAAACATCTACCCCAGCTTGAAGTCTCGCAGTTTTCTATAAATGAAGTCTTATTTATAAAAGTAGAGTTCTGCTTTTCGTGTGCATGTCCAGAAGCTACTTCTATTCCAGCATCATTTTTAATAGTTGTTTTTATTATTACTCCATTATCATTAATGTGAGTTATTTCTGAGGTCATTGAATATCCTGTAAATTTTTCTCTAAAATATTTAATTCTCTCGTTTACTGTGACGTAGGCTTTACCCTTTATGTCAACTGTTTTCAATTGGTTCATTGTTGTAGTTTTTAATTTTGGTTAATATAATTATTAATTGTTTCATCCTCTTTGGATTGTAGTTGATAGCTAATTCTTTTAGCTCAATAGATATTTTAACAACGTCAGTTATTAAATTGCTAAATCTATTTTGATGGATTTCTAGGTCATTGTCACTAAGTTTAGTTCTTTTTAGAATACCTTTGTTCCATTGGACCTGACTAATTATAGCTAGCAGTCTGTCACTTAGAAAGTTGTGTCTTTCGTTAGCTTGCCAGTAGTCCCATTCTTGTTTCTGTCTGTAGTAAAACTCGTATTTATCCATCGTTATAATCCTCCATAAGTTTTAGTATTACCTCAGAGTAGGACTTATGTCCGTTCTCTTTACATTTAGTTTGGAACTTAATTAATGTTTCTAGCTTTTCAGCTGGAACATAAAAAGTCCTAGTAGTATAGTTAATTGTTCTTGACATTTTTTATTTTTTATAATTAAGTTGTAAATATATATATAATTATATTACAAAACAAAATAAATAATTAGTAGTTTATTAACAAACGATTGTTAAAAGAGATGTGTTATTCTAGCAATTTGTCCAAATTCACTAAATAGAAAAGACTCTATAGCTTTATTATTTGAACTTTGATAGCCTGATGTATGATGCCAAGTGTCAGCTTCACTAGGAGACATAAGAGACTCCACCCAGAGGCCTGGATATTGCTTACTAACTTTGTGATGTATGTGCTGAGTAAACATATACCTATATTTAGTGCTAGACCAGTCTGGACATTCGTCAGCTACTATCATTGGCAACGTGTCAGCCTTAATTTTATGGCCATGACAGGAAGATATTAAGCTCTTTTTATACTTGTAATATTTACGCATTTGCAAACTAACATCAAAAGTCACATCTTTATTATGTCTAAACCATGCAGCTAACAACTCAGCAACCATCCAGCCGACTGTATTGTCATGATTGCCAGGTGTAAACATTACGTGGACAGTAGAGACTTGCAATAACATTTCTATTATCTCAACCATCAACCTTTTAGCTATTAGAAAATGGTCACTTAGTAAGCCGTCACTATCTTGTCTAGTGCCACCAGTTGTAGTCATATTAAAATTGTCTACATGCAATAAGTCTCCTGAGAGAAGTAAAATAGTCTTATCTATGTTAAACCCTTGAGATTTTGCTAAACACCCTCTAACACCTTCTAAAGCCCTACTAACTGCTATTTGGTTATTATATTCCTCACCACTTACAAAAGACCTACAGAGCTTTCCTATGTGCAAATCACTAGGACACATAAACAATAAATGTCCGTCTGTGTATTTCTTGTAATTTAGTTTAGGGTATTTAGGGGAATATTGTTTAGCCTCTTCTATGACTTCTTTAGCTAGTTTCTTAAAGTCTTTTTCTGTTGCTTTAGGTTGTTTAAAATATAGACTAGCGTTATCGTTTTTAATCCATCCACTATGTAAAGTCTGAGGATCTAAACCCTCTTTCTCACATTCGTCAATAGCTCGTCTGTAGTTGTTTATTATTTCTGCTTCGTCTTTGTTAAGTCTATAGCGTGGATTCCCGCCATCTTTCCACCTTTTGTTATGTGATTTCAATTTGGATTAGTATTGGTTTTTGTAAATATAATAAAAAAATTATACTTTACTTTTTTGAACTTGTTCCGTAGTAAAATGCAAATATGTTTCCAATTACAACACCCTCAACCATTCCCATTAAATGTACAAACAATTCATTGTGCAAAACATTTGGAATATATACAACAGAATAAACTATAAAAACAAAACATAACAAACCAACAACACCAGTTAAATTCATCATCCAGTCATTACCGCCAGCCTTTGCTATTTCTACTTCTCTTTTTCTAGCTGAGTCTCTGTCTGCTACTTCTAGTTTATATAGTTCTATAACTCTATTATGTAATTCTGCTTTTTCTTCTGGTGTTAAGTCAGGATCTTTAGAAATAATGTTTTTTAATATTCCCATAGTACCACTAGAAGGCAAAACATCCCCAATTAAATCTAAGATTTTAGGTGCTTTCTCTTTTAACAATAATCCTATTTTAGTGTCTTTTAGTTTCTTCACTATAAATCTTTATACTCATTAGTGGCGTCAAAAGATGGACAGGCTTTGTTAGCAAACTCATTATGTGAGTAAATACTAGACTCTGGAAACATTGCTTTTAATGTTTTAAGCACGTTTAACAGACTTTCTTTTTGTTTTGGTGTTCTAGTATCTTTAGGCGTTTTACCGTCTGCCTCAACACCTCCGCAATAACATAGACCAATAGAAGTTTTATTTTCTCCTTTTGTATGGGCGCCAGACCTGTCTATGTCTCTACCTTTTTTAATAGTTCCATCTAACTCTACATAAAAATGATAGCCAATATCTGACCAACCACGCCCCTCAACATGCCACTTCTTAATAGTTTCAACTGGTATGTCTTGACCTTCTCTTGTAGCAGAACAATGAACTATAATTTTATCAATTTTCCTCATCTCTTTTTATTTTTCTATTGACTTTTTTTTTTGCGTTTAGTATTAAACGCTCCTCAACTCTAGCAAGTTTTTCTCTTAGTTGTGTATTTTCTTGGATTAACACATCAATTCTAGACTCTAAAGACTCTATTTTGTCTTTTAGTTGCATTATGACCTGAGCTTGTAGAGAATCCTGACGCTGTTCTCTTTTAGCTCCGATGTCTATTTTCTGCTTTATTATGTTCCAAATTTCTTTAATTCCTAAAGCTGAAATTAAAGCTATTAATAAACTGTGGTCATCCATCTTTAAACTATTTACCTTGTCCATTATACTTCTTTATATACAATTTAGAACCTTTAGTGTTAGACGTTTTAGTCTTAGCGTGTATTCCTTTACGCTTTTTCTTAGGTTTGTATTTCTTTAATATTGTAGCCTTTCTCATTCTTCTGGCATTGGCTCACTCCAAGCAGAGGTTGCTAATAACTCAAGTGCTTCCGTTTGGTTCATAACACTTCCTACTGGGGTAATTGAACCATCACTTACAAAACTTGGTGTAACACTATAAGATAGTAAACCTTGAGTGTTTGCTAAGTTTCTTCTCATACTTTGTGCAGAAGATTGATTAACCTGAGAAAAAAGCACGCTATCGGTGTTGCTTAAATCTATTACTATATAACTTCTATTATTCATTTTTATTTATTTTAAAATTTTAACTTCACGCTGGAGTGTCCTCTGTTCTGTCTAAAACGTCCATATTAATTGAAAGAGAATTACTACTACTATAAGGTGCATCGCCCACTATATTATCTGACATTGCAACAGAAACCGCATTGGCATAACTACCAACACCATCTACTATAGCATCTTCTCCCATATTTGCAGAAGTTCCATCATTGCTTCCTTTTTCATCTAATACAGTCCAGTTAGTATTAAAAGAACTATTACTTCCTAACTGCCACCAGCTTACTAAGTTTGAATATGCACTATGGTTGTTTAGGTTAGATGGTACACCTTCGTTATAAATTTCTGATACTTGTGTAGAGGTTAAAGCTGTATTCCAGATTGAAACATTTGAAATAGAACCATTGAAAGAATAAGTTGCTCCATCCCAAGTTCCTATATATAATTTTTTACCAGCAAAATCTAACTGGTCTGGCGTTGGTGATGTACCAGATGGTGTTATCGTTAGTAGCTGACCATCAAAATACATTTTTATATCAGTTACACTACCATTTGGTGTCATAATTACTGCTAAATGATGCCAATTTGTGTCGTATGTATAACCATTAGTAGCGTTATAGTCTAATTGAATTGATGGATACGTAGTAGCATTTATTCCAAATCTTATAAAATTAGTATATGTTAACACAGTAAACTCACCCCAACCACTTGTAGTAAAATTAATTAAACCACCTAATGTGTTTGAGCTTCTTTTAAACCATAAAGAAGCAGTTAAAGAGCCAGCGTAGTTATCTCCTATTGAATCACCTAATCCAGTTCCACAATCTATATAATCATTACTACCATCAAAATCTAAAGCATAAGGAGAGTAACCACTTGTAAAACTTAAATCACTTTGTACTAAATTGGCTTGTGTCATTCCTGAGCTTGTGCCATCGTTAGAACCAGCGTGGTCTTCAATCGTCCAATTTCCTGTTGAAGAATCATAAGTATCAGAAGCATCTAATTTCCACCAACCTGAAGGTGTATTAGTATAAGAATTTGCTGGAGTTCCATTATTATAAATATTATCTTTTTCAGAACTTTGGTCGCTATTCCATATAACCAAATTAGAAACAAGTCCTGAATAATCGTTACCTGTAGAACCACCCCAACTACCAATGTAAAGACTTGTAGTTGCACTATCTATTGATGCTGTAGCTGTTAAAGTGTTTACAAAAACGCTATCTTCATAAACTGTCCAAGTTTTTGCTGTATCATTAAAAATCATTATAGAATTATGCCAATTGCCATCAAAAACAACATTCCCTTCTTCTATTCTTTTTCTTTCTGAACCAGCGTAAATTTCATATCTTAATTTATTGTTTAAAACATATACATTTAAAACACTACTTCCACCAACTCTATATAATAAATAATCATAATTAACGACAGAATTGCTATTGTACCAAATTGAAATAGACAAGTCGCTGCCAGAAAAATTAAATAAATTATCTATAGTTATATTGTCTCCATTGCCTGGAAAATCAAAAACATAATCTTTCAGAGAACTATTAGGCACTAAATAATTAGAACCATTAAAAGCATCTTGGTCACCTAAAGGATAGTATGCAACAGGCTTTGGAGATAAACTCATTGGATTACCTATACCAGTAGAGCTTGAACCATAAAGAGTTGTTACTTGGCTTGAAGAAAGAGCGTAGTCAAAAATACTAAATGAGTCCATAGAATCTGTAGTTTGTAACGACCACATCAAATAATCTACTTTTGAATCAAAAGTTCCTAAACTTGATGTTCCATTTAGAGAATCAACTAAATTTCCATTTGCGTATAATTTAACATCTTGAGTTGTTGATGTAACTTCTTGTCTTGTTATTACCCAATGCACCCAATCAGTTAAAGCAAGAGCGTTTTGAGTAGCTGTGCTATTAAATGTTATATATCCATCTCCATATCTAACATATATAGCACTTGAACCAGCCATGTACATTCCATAATAAAGACTACCAGTACTAATTCTATAAGGTTGAGTGGCTACTGTATTATTTGTTCTTTTTAACCAAAAAGAAAATGAACTTGTTACACCTACATTAGCTGGTGTTGATATATTTATTCTTGAGTTTGTACCAGGAGACTTCATAGAATAGTTACTCTGCTTGTCTTTATTCTCATTGTTAGGCAAACGCCATTGGTCATTTATAAATTCTGTACTCATATTAATCTCCCATTCTATTCCAGTAAACCAAGTTGCTACCTGATACTGTGGTTAAGTCTTTAGTTAAATTAGTTGATGTTCCGTTGTAAATACTTTGTATTTGTGTAGATGTTAGAGCTGTGTTCCAGATTGCAAGCTCGTCAAGGTTTCCAGAATATTCTTTATTTGCTGAACCAGTTCTTGCACCAATTAAAGAAGTTGCTCCTGTTGATGTGATTGTGTTAAAACTTGCACTTATTGTTGGACTTTGTTTAACTCCTTGGTAGTAGATTTTTATTCTATCATCATTAACTGCTTGTCCACCATCAAAAACCATTACAATGTGAGTCCAAACACCATTAGATGGCGATGCAAGAAATGCGTTTTTTGAACCACCTTGAGAGCTATTATTTACGTGAAAATAAACATCTGTTCCATATCTGTAAATTTCAACCCTATCTGTCCAAGATGTTGTTTGGTTTCTATTTGTAAATATAGTTTGTTCGGTTGTGCCGCTTGCAAATTCAGCCCAAAAAGAAATAGTAAATTGTGCCACATTATTTAAAGCTGATAAAACACCAATATTAATATGTTGAGTTCCATCAAATGACATACTGTAATTATTAGCAATTCCAGCAGCAGTTACAGCTAAATCAAATGTTGATGAATTAGGACATCCAGCTCCACTTGTTTCATAGAATATTTTATAAGATTGTATAGTAGAAGCAGCTAAATCTATTTCACCAGTAGAAGAGTTAATACTTAATCCACTTGGATAAGCACTATAAACACCACCTGAAGTTGTAGGAGTAGTTGTTAAACTTGCTGTTCCTGTTTGTGGTAAACTGCTTGCAGAATATCCAAATGTAGCACCATCTAAAGCATTTATTGTTACTGTATTATTTACTGTATTTGGACAACTTCCATTTGTAGTATATACAACAGTATATGTTCCAGCTGTAGAACTATTGACATTTATAACACCTGTAGAACTATCTATACTTAGGTTTCCAGTAGATTCGCTAAATGTTCCACTTTGACCAGTAATCGCTGGAGCTGGTGTCGTTAGTGAATAAGTATTGTGATATATTACTACTCCAGCGTTTGGCATATAATAAGTTCCTCCTGTTAAAGAATGAGCATGAGAACCCCCATCACTACTTGCTGCATTTGCATCTGCTTGGTTAGCATATAAAGGATAATAACCATCTATAGCTAAAGCACCAGTTGGCATTTGACAATAAGCACTTGCTGAATAAGTTACTGTAGCAGTATCTAAAGGTAATTCTGTTACTGTTACTTGAGCAGATGTGTTAGAACATCCGTTAGAGTCTGTAACTGTTACCGTATAACTACCAGCAGTTGCACTAATAGTTTGAGTAGTTGCACCTGTTGACCATAGATAAGAAACAAAACTTCCAGCGTCTAAAGTTGTGTTAGACCCAATACAATAAGTTAATGTTCCTGTAATAGCTACAGTTGGTAAAGGATGAACTGTTACATCTACAGAGTCTGTAGCAGAACATGCACCGTTAAATCCAGTCACTGTGTAAGTAGTGTTTGTTGTAGGGTCAACAGTTATGCTAGCAGTAGTTTCACCAGTTGACCAAGAATAAGTAGTAGCACCTGAAGCAGTTAACACAGTACTGTTTCCAGTACATATAGCAACGTCAGCACCAGCAGAAACAACAGGAATAGTGTCTATAGAAATAGAAGTTGTAGCAGTGTCAGAACTTGGAGCAGTATAAGTCACAACATAAGTTCCAGGAGTAGAAGCAGATAAGTCTACTTGTCCAGTAGAAGTAGAAATAAATACTAGTCCAGTAGTACTAGAGAAAGTTCCTCCAGTGTCTCCAGTTATTCCAGGAATAGGGTCTGTTCCATCTTCACAAAATCTAGCAGCACTATATTGAATAGCTAATCTGTCCCCTCCAGTAGCACCAGACGGCATGTAAAATAAACCTTTTTTTCTATTTGGATTGTAAAATATAGCCATCTTTATTCTATTGGTAAATCACAATTATTATAACTAAACGGAAGTCTAAATCCTATATTCATTCCCCAGCCTGTCAATTCGTCTGAAAATCTCTCTGTAAAACTAGTCAAAGTTCCTGACCTAACTAAGTTAACTTTTAACCAATCTACATTGTTACTAGTAGCAGTCTTTTGTTCAAAGTAAGAAACGCAATCTAGTAGCACTTGACACATATCAGACTTTACATCATTCTCATTAGACTCGTCTTTGCTTACTAGGTCCATAGCCATAACATTAAAATTCCAAGTAAAAGTCCCATCACCTAAATTAGCTGGCTGGTCAGCTACCCAAAATAGTGGATAGTTAAAGTCTGTTAGCTGGTTATGTTCTACTATTTCCCATAAGTCACCATTGCCAAAGTTCTCTATTTGCTTATGGTTAGTAGCAAAAGTTTCAAACTCTTTTAATATTTGATTATAGGTTAATATCATTTTTCACTATTTCTATATTCGTCCCTCCAGCAATCACTTCTACTGCTACCACCTAAATAAAAACTAGTTTGGTAAGCTGTTTTTCTAGGGTGTAAATCGTCACTGTTTTCCTTATACTTAGGGAATAAATTGTCGTTGTCACATAAGTAATTTATTAACCTAGCTTCTCTTTCTTCTGCTTTGTTCTTCCATTCGTCTCTCAAATATTGTAAGTCTTGGTAGCTAATAGGATTGCTATTCTCACTGTTCTTAGTTGCCACAGATTTGTTTCTATATTTAAATAGCATTGATGTACTGCACTCATACATAGTCCATTGTGCCATAGCTGGAGCTATATAGGTGTCTAGTAAATTAACTTCGTCACTGTTTAAAGTTCCAGCAGTTATTTTAGTTTTTAAATCTTCATAGAATGGAGTCCCTAATATTGGATGGATTCTTAACTCCTGACAGTCTTTAATACTTGGTAATATTAATTTTACAGATACATTCTCGTCAATAAGAGTAGTGTTCTTTACATATTGTTCTGATATAAATAAAACTGCCATTATATATCGTGTTTAATTTTAATTTCGTTTCTTACATTTTTAGCCCTACTGCTATAAGGTTGTAACACTAAAGCCTCCAAGTCATCTTGTATCATTTGAGCCTCAGCCTCAGCAGCTAACTTTCTTTGTTTTAATATTTGATAACTACTTAATTTCATTTCTTTTTACGTACTATTTGCATTTCCCAGATATGTCTACAGAATGGAGTTGTTTGTCCTGTGTTTGGATTATTATACCAGCCACCTCTTTTAGTAAATATGTCTATTCCAGACTGACCAAAGTCATTAGTTAATAATTCTAATTGTTGTAGAGTATATCTTTTCACTCTAGACAAAGCCATCATTCTTATGCAGAAAGGTCTACTCTGTGTCTGTACTGCTGGAGCGTCAGGTCTTTCAGCATACTTATAAACTATAAATGTTTCGTCCTCTGGTCTTTGAATACTTTGTTTAGCATCCTCAGTAGGTTTAAAATCATTGTCTAAAGCACCAGCATTCTGTAGCTCTGATATTAAATCATTGACCTCAGATTGTTGTAATTGTAAAGCCTCAGCTATTTCAGTGACAGGCATATTAGGATTGTCAATAAGAAGGTCTAAGATACTTTTTTCAACTCCAGTCAATACTCTGTCAATAGCAAATTTATAATCCTTTAAAAGCTGTGTTTCAAATTGTCTAGCATCTTCTAAACTTGTAATAGGTTTAACAAAAGATTGGACCGTCTCAATCTCTTCTATGTCTATTCCAGTTGCTTCTAATTGGTTAAATAGTATTTCATCCTCTACGTCTTTAAACTCTTTTTTAAGACTTTCTGTAGTTCTAGATACACTACCAGTCAAACCAATAAGCTGTCTAATTTCTTCAATAGACATATTATCTAGAACTTTAGTTGCTACAAGTGGACTTAGTATTCCAATAGCTTCAGCTACTTTGTTAGTCTCCACTTCGCTTTGTGGTAATCCTATTTTTTCTCTCAATTCATTTTGTGTCATAGCACCTAGAACAGCAGTCTCACTAAAGTATCTTTGTACTGGTTCTATTTTCTGTATTCTTAAAGGTTGTCCATTAACACCATTATAGTTAAGAATAGAATTAATTAATTCGTTAAATACTTTTTGTTCTGGATCTATTTGTAAGTTTTGATATAATTGAGAAGCTACAGCTATTTCATCTGCATTGTTTCCTAATCCTGAATTTTCCTTAATACCAAAAAGCTGAGGACTTGTTATTCCATGAGCTGTGAATATTTCTTCTCTTATTTGGTTGTTTAGATTTATAAACCTTTCGTCTTGTCCATTAACTGGAATTGGCATTATCTCAGGATGGTCCGAAGCCTGATCTGTAAAAGATAACAAAGGCTTTCCAGCATTGTCAGCACCAGTAGCATAACCCTTAAATCTTCTTTCGATTTCAGCCATCTCCTCGTCATTTGGTTGACCATTTTTAAAAGAGATTATATACCCAGCAGAAAGATTGTTTTTAATATTACTTAATGTAAAATTAGCTATCTCAGCATCTGACTCTAAATAAGGTATAGCAGAAACATAGTCAGGAAGTGGATAAGCTCCTAAGTCTGGTCTATATTCTTTGTAATAGATAACATAGTCAACGTCAGGTCTAGCATCTTCATTATAAGGGAATTGCTGTAGTACCTTAAAGTCATCGTTATTTTTTGGGTTTCTTGCGGACCAATCGTCTGTATAATAATACAAGTCATTGTCAACACCTGCTCTAACATCTGCGAAATCTATGTGGTTAATTGCTGCTATTTTATTGTTTTTAGACATTCTAACCTGTAGACAAAAACCACCATAAACCTTTTTATCTTTAGCTAGTTTTCCTATTAAATCGTCTAAATTTTCATCTTCGTTAGGGTGTCTTATAAATCCATCTACATAAGCTTTCTCAGTAAATGTTAATTTTTCATCTACGACAAAACCTTGACCAACAATAAACTTAACTTTAGAATTTATAATTTGATTATGTTTACTAGACTCATTATATAGTTTAGTTAAGTAGTCTGGATAAGTGTTTTTGTAAGGTCTGTCTGTTCCGTATTCGTACCAGTCACCTTTCTTAGACTCTTTAAACTCAGGTAATTCATACCCTCCAAAATTTAATGGGATTAGTTTTACGCTCATTGTCCTGGATTATATACTACATTTGTAGTTGGTGAAACTGAATGCTGAGTAAATGACGGTTGATAAGTTGAGTCTATTAATTTCATTTTTCCCTCTTCTACTTTGTTTAGTCCTGTTGGGTCTAGGTTTGATGTGCTGTTTTGTTCATAAACTTTGTATTTATAAAAGCCTGGTGACCCTAAGTCTAGACTTCCACTAGTTGGGTTATTAGTACCCTCTACAAAGTTAAATTCGTTATATCTACTTTTATTAGTGCTTATGTCTGTTATAATAGTATAATATTTAGTCTTAGTCTGGTCACTCTTAAACTCAAATAAATAATCTGGGTTTGTCAGTTGACTAAGTTCAAATAAGGTTGCTACAAAATTAGTTGTAGTGTTCTTATTTATCACTATCATTTTTCTTCTTTTTCTTTGTTTCAAAAACCCAATCAATGTCTAATTTCTTTAAAGTTGGGATATTCTCTTCACATACTAAAACACTAAAATGTTTTAAGTGAACTGTTTTTCCTACGTATTCTTTTTTTAACATAATTCAAATTTACTAAAAAAAGGGGACAGTTTAACCCACCCCCCTTTCATACAACAAAGAACAATTAAGCACTAATTGTCAAACCAGCCACTACAGATGACTGTACCCCATAACATGGGAACTGACTCTTGTCAGTTAATTCTATTTGGTATTGGTTAGGGTCTCCATAAGCCTGTCCAGTTTGTCCAATTAAAGACGAACCTTCGCAGAAATTATCATTTCCTAAAGCCCAATAAACACCGTTGTTATCTTTTACAATGACGAACAATCTAGCTAGCATAAGCATTTTAATTTCGTTAGATTTAGCAGCACTCATTTTATTAATAGTGAAAGCTACAACATTGTCATAAAAAGAAGTCCCTCCAGCTTGGTCTACAGTTGCTGTAGATGTCAAACTCCCTGACTCTTTCTTTAACTCATATCTATAGAAGTTAGTTGCTCCTGATTGCGTAATAGCAGAAATATCTCCGTTAGCTACAGTAGTTGCAGTAATATTGTCTCTTTCTGAGATTAATACTTCTACAATTCCGCCTAAGCTATCTGAGCAATCTCTAGCTTGTCCGTTACTTAATACACATGACATAATTAATTGATTTTCAGTTAGTTAGCGTTTCAGCTAACAGTTATTAAAAAAGGGGGAATTTAATCCCCCATTAAATTTATACTAATAAGAATTCTACCACTTGGTCAGGAAATGCAACATTTACACCTCTTCTAAAAGCCATAGTCACTTTATAAATTCTATCATTGTCATCATACCAACTTCTAACATCGTTAGACTCTTCACCTGGTAAGTCAACACCAACATAAATGTTAGATGCTCTCATAAGGTAACAGTTACCAAATGTTAAACCTGAAAGACCAGGAGTAGCACAAACAGTAACATTAGGGAAACCGATTAACGGAAGCTCAGAAGTAAACCCACCATCTACAACATAATGGAAATAGTTTCCATCAGCTATAGCTTTTTGGTACTTTAAGAAAGTATCCATTCCTACAAACAATTTTAAATCGTCTGCGTCCATGATATCTTCTGGCATTAATTCAGCCATTCCAGTTAAAGCTCCAATAACATTACTAGCTAATATACCAGTTCCAGTAGTAATACCAGTAGGGTTACCATTAACAGCAGTTGCAGCAGCAATAATTTTATTTAATCCATCATACTTTGATAGGTTAGCAGTTCCAGAAGTTGTGTCACCTTGCCAGTCAGCTACTTCAATAGCTTTCTGTAGTTTAGCAACTTTCTCAGCAAAGTATAACTCTTCAAAAGGAATCTCCTCTTTTTCACCAGTTAAACCAGCTTTTAACATAACTGCTGTATATTTAGCAGCTAGGTCAGTCATACATAAATCTTCATGAATTGCAACAGCACCAGGAGTAATAGTTCTTTGTGACAAAGTAGTTGAACCACTTGCACTTCTAGAACATCCGTCAGCTTGAAAAACAACATCACTAGATAGTATGTTAATTGTAGTAGGACCTTTTACGCCATCCTGAATGTTGGCATATTCTGAAAGTCTACCACCAGCCACAGACTTAATGATTAAGTCCATTGCATTTTGTTCGGTATATGCGGCCAAAGCCGAAACATCAAAACTCATAATTTTTATTTTATTATATTTTTACTTTTTAAGACACTTATTATGTCTTTTTTACTTTCTTTTTTTAAAGCCTTAAAACTAGATGGTCTTTTAACCACTTCGCTTTTTGTTGGCTCTTCTAACATTTTCTCTGTTAAGTTTAGCAACATAGAAAAAGACTCTTTAAGATTATTTATTTCTTCTTTTAGTTCGTTGTTTTCTTCTGAAATAGTAGCTTCCATTCCGAAAACTTTTTCAGTCACAACAGACTCTATAATCTTTTTTGCTTCTCTTTCTTGAGCTTCACTTAAAGGACTAGACATTTCTTCCTCTTCTACAGATTCTGCTTCTACTTCTGGCTCAGCCTCTTCTTCAGCTTCCTCAACTTCGACAATCACACCACCCTCAGTAGCAATTACTCTACCGTCAGATAATTCATGTCTACCGTCTGGAGCTGGTAAAAGTTCACCATCCATGTCAACAACTACAGCAGCACCTACAACCACTTCAGGCTCAACTTGAGCAACAGTACCGTCAGCCAGTACAACATCCTCAAATTTTTCCTTTACAGTTTCAGTAGTTTCTTCCACGTTGTTTTCAGTAGTTTCAGCAAATTCTTTAGAATCGTTTTCAATGTCAACACCTTCTGTTTTAAAAATGCTTTTAATTTCATTGAATAACTCTTTTAATTCACTCATAATATATATTATTTATACTATTATATATATAACAAATTATTTATAGTTTAACAATTACAAATGTTTTTCTTTGTATTTCTTAACTACAGAAATAATTTTACCAATTAAACTAGTAGGATATTTAGTTGCCTTAGCCTCTCCAAATATTCCCTCTACTGAGAATCCTTTAAAAGTTCCGTCTTTAACCATTTGCCAAACCTCATCATTCTCTACTCTCATACTTCCCCACCAACTGCCATCCGGTGCATTCTCAAATCCGTCAGGAGCTTTTATTCCTCTTTTACTATCTATTATTAAAGATTCAATTACATAGACTCCATTATCTTTATAGTCAATGTCATGCATTAAATTAATGTTAGAATTATAATTATTCTTAAAGAATTTATTGACTATCTTTTCAATAGTTGGTTTTCTAAAGACTACATAGTATTTCTCATTCTGGTCGTTTAGTCTAATAATAGGTAAATCTGCTTTCATGAAATAACCGCTTACTATTCTTTTATCTTCGTCTTGAATCTTAAAAGCTGTTTTATATTTGTCTTTGGTTTTCATTTTATTGATTGCCCAATTAACGCCAGAAGTTCCTCCCCATGCATCCCACATTAAACCACCACAGCCCTCACTATAAGGCACGTCTTTATGTTGTTGGTGTCTATTGAAACTAGCCATTCTACCAATAGTTTCCCAACTGATATTCTCTTTATTAGCTAATTGTCTAGCTCTAGTCCAACCTACTTGAGTGCCACAATCTGACCCGTTTTCTTCTTTATATTCTATAGCCTTCTTTGCGTTGTTAGACGCTGAATCTGGATAGTCATTAAACGTATCTTCAAACTCATGCTTTTGAAATGATTGCCAATTACTGAGTATGGCTGGGCTGTCAACGAGTGCAATATAATCCACTCCAGACTCATCCTCTTCGTCAATTATTAATTCTAGTAAATCTGTTTTATCTTCCATTGTTTTTTATTTAAAATGTTGCCTGTCCTTGTATTACAGCGACAGAGTTTTGTGTTGATGTTATATCTGTTTCAGTTACAAATACTTGAGTTTGTTGTTGAGGGACTAGTGTGCTAGTGTTAGCTGGTTGTAGAGTTGGGGGTGTTCCTCCACCGCCTCCGCCTCCTCCACCAAAAGAGGGAGTTTGAACTCCACCACCTCCAGGACTACTAGTCTGAAATTGTTGTTTAGATATTGCAGCCACGTTAGCCAATCCATTAACTATAGCAATTCCAGCAGCAATAAACGGTTGAGCTGGAAATAAGACTGTGGCTGGGTTTAATGCAGCAGCAGAAAAAATAGCGTTTGCACCTTGGTAAGTTGACATAATAGCCTGTGCTATTTGTAGTTTCTTATTTATCTCAAATGCACGTCTTTGACTCTTTTCATTGTCTTTAGCAAAAGCAGAAGTTAAGTTTATTAAAGCACCTACTCCGTCAATAGCTAAACCTATTTTAGCATCTTCTACAGCTTGCTGTCTTTCTAAATCTTCTTTAGCAAACTTCTTTTTAATTTCATTTATTTCGTGTTCTCTAGCTTCTTCTAAGACTGTAATATCTTCACCATATAATTTAGCCTGTTCTATTAGATTAAAATATTTATCTGCTACAGCGTTTTCCTCTTGTTGTTGTTGAGTTAATAAACTTTCAAAATATAGATTTTCTAAATCTTCTTTAGTTTGTAAAAAGTTTATATAGTCCTCAACAGCTTTATTGTCTCTAGCCGCTTGGTCTGCTATTTCTTTAGCGTTTTTCTTATCTCTTTTAGCCTTAGCATCTGCATTAACTTTGTCAATTTTATCCTGTTTAGTTTTAGCTGCTTTAGCATCCATGTCAATGACTCTCAACTGAAAACCAGCCAAAGCATTTTCTTGTAACATTAACTGTTCCTCTAATTTCTTTAAGTCTTCTTTTCCTTGAGCCTCTGTTTCTGATGGGTCAAAAACTAAAGTGCTAGCTTTCTCAATTAATTTATTAGCTTTTTCAGTTAAACCAAAAGTCATATCAATAGGCTCTAGTCCAAATATTTTTTTCCCAACTGTGCTTTGTGTAATACCGTTAATTAATTTTGCTATTCCCTCACCTAAAAAGTCAATAGTTTTTAATAACAATAATGGACCAGCAGACAATAGTTTTAAAGTGAACTGTAGTATTCTCTGATTTCTTTTACTTCCCTCTTCCTTTTCTTTATTAACTACCTTTTGAGCAGCTAATTCATTTTTAATTGATTGAACAACTTTTTTCTGTCCGTCAATTTTCATCATTAAAATTTCACGCTCTGTCTTACCTTGTAGTTTTAAGATGTTTTCTTGGTTGTTTAAAGTCTCTAGGTTTTTTTTGTTTAGTTCTGTTGTTGCTTTTGTGCTGGCTTGTAAGTCTTTACTAGCGTCATTAACTCCGTTTATAGCATTTTTAATTTTATCAAAGTTTGCTATTAACTCACCAACCAACACAACTAAAGCACCAATTCCAGTTGCTATAATTGCACCTCTTAAAAACTTAAATGATTTAGATGTAGTGTCTACAGACTTACTAAATAAGCCCATAACAGTTGAGGCTACTATAGTTGTAGCATTGTTTAACTTTTGAAACGCTGTAGAGTTTTTAATAATATTATTAAATAACTTCATAGCAGATTGAGTTCCCTCAATAGCACCTTTAAAAGCCATAGAGATTCCAATAGCTTTTTCTATGTTTCTAACAGTGTCCTCTATAGCACCACCTCCACCACCTAGTAGAATAAAAGCAGCAGAAACGTCACCAACAGCACCAGCAACAGAACCAAGTTCAGAAGCTACCTGTTCATTATCTAAAGCCTCCATAGATAACTCAGTGTTTTTAATTTGTTTATTAACACCGACTAACTCTTGTTTTAAATCCTTAAAAGCCTTAGTCCCTAAAGGAACTTTTCTTAACTCCTCGTTTAATCTTTCCGCTTCCTCCTCTAATTGTCCTAGTGAGGTTGTTGCTCCCTTTGCATTTATATCTATTTCTAAAGCTACTTTTTCTGCCATTTTATATTATGTTAAATTGGTTACCATCCCACATCATTGTAACACTGTCTCCATTACTTGTTAAAGTGTGAGTAGTGTTTCCGTCTATAGTTGCATTAATTTGACTTGCATCTATAACAACTTGATTTTGTGAATGTAATTTCTTAAATGTCCATATCTTACCAACATGAGGTAAACTATTAAAAGTTTCATAAGTTGCCTCAAATACAGCGTCTACAGTTCCCCCTTGAGTATCTACTAAATAAGTTCTTACATTTTCACTAGGTGTAAAATCTGCACTTACAGTTTCAAAACTTCCGTCTCCTTGTATTTCGTCATTAATATACAGGACATTAGACTGTGTTACGGTTTGATTATTAGAGTTTATTAACTGCACATTTTTAACCCCTGATTGAACTTTGTTTCCATCTCCTTGTATAACTACATTATTAACACCTGAATAAATAGTATTATTTGAGCCTCTAACAGTAGCACCTTGAACAGTTCCACTTATATAGTTATTAGTCCCTATTGCATTAACAGACTGGTTTCCTGTGCTATTTCCATTGGTTGCTGTTCCATTACCATTTCCAAAAGTTGGAACTTTCTCACCATCTAGTTTTAAATTGACTCCTCCATGACTAGCGACTGTGGACCTACTAAAGACAGTAGCTTCTTTTATTTTAAGAAATTCACATTTAGTAAGTGGATTAGATGGGTTGTAATTCTCTACTTTATTTAGTCTAAAATATTGACCCTCAAAATAATATTGTTTTTTAAAACTTAAATTAGCTATATCACTAGGAGTTAGGTAAAAATAAGCATTAACTATTTTAGAGTTTGAGTCTGTAATTTCTTCAATAAACTTTTTATAGTATTTATTATATAAGTTAGTATTGTTAAAAGTTATAACATTATTAAAAGCATTTGCCCAATATACCTCATTAGTTAAATTAAATCCTAAATCCTCAGCAGGATTATAAGGATCGTCATACATTCCAGCATAAGGATAAACACTTTTAAAAGTACTACCACTAGAGTCATTGTGTAACCACTGCTGGTCAGTATTTTTTAATCCTCCCCATTGTAGAATCCTTATATTAGACTCAGTTCTTTGAATGCCATCTTTGTCATCATACTTAATAATGGTTGGTATTACTCTATCATACCACAATTGACCAACGCTTGGAGTAGGTGAAAAGATAAGTTCTGTCTTATGTTCTGTCTTAATAAAATCGTTATTAATAGTAAAGTCAGCTTGTCCATAAACCTCATCCCAAGTATTATAATATAAATTATTATAGTAGTCATTGTCTTGTTTATAGCTATATAAATACTCTTTATAGTTTAAAGCACCCATTGGCTTAGACTCTACAGCCTGACTCTTGTCTAGCTTAGCACTCCAGTCAGTTACTTCATTATTGTAGAAATCGTCTCTAGGTTCAATTAATAAATTCTTTTCGTCTGCTGGGTCTGGTTGAATATATAAATTAAACATTTTAATAAGTGACTTAATAAAGTCTCTTTGTTTAATCTTTGCTGGAATAGCTGAGGACATGTCTATAGTGTCACCTTCTGCATATCCATTATTCACTACCTCGTTATTAAAATAACTATCTAAGACTTTTAATGTAAATGAATTAGCGACTGCTGGATAAGTATTATTAGCAGAATCAATCCAAAAAGCATTTGGACTATTAGAACTAACATAAGTATTGTCTTGACATCTACATTCATATACAACCTCTAGTTTTACTTTTTCACCACTATTAAGAAAAACATTGTTTGCACTTACATAAAATTTATTACAAATAGCACTATCATTAAACCCCTCTACTCTAACATAAGCCGGATTAATTAAAGACGCTAAGAAATAGTTTTCAGATGGAACAGTAGGACTAGCTAATGTTGTAATTGTTGAAGCTGGAGCAACTCCAGTACTACCACCATAAACACCGAAATTCTGCTCATCCAGTGTAGATATAAAAACACCTGACGAATTATATTTATTTAATCTAACAAATCCAAAAATAGAAGATATTGGAGTGTAAGTAGAGCCTGCTGTAGGTGAGCCTGTTGGTGCTATAAATAATCCTTGCACCTTAATCATTGCATTTATATCATAATTAGCGTTAGAGCTTGCTGTAAATATTCCTGTGCTATTATTATATACATTGCCAGCGTCATAGCTTTCAGTCTGATTTATTAATATATCACTTTGAAAAACATTATTATTATCGTATTGGCCTGAGAAAGTACTAGACGAAGTATTGCCAGTTGCTGTAAACTTAGGATTGTAGGCACTAAATATTTTATTTAAAATAGTTGCTTCTGTCAACTTAAATTCCTTACTAGAAAAAGGAACTATTAGACTATTAAAATAATCACTAGTTAAAAATGTTGATGTGTAGGAATAACCAATAGAACTAAATATTTCGTCTAAATACTTTTTAACTTTTACTGCTGGATTAAAATCCTCAACGGACCAAATCTCGCTAACTGCTAAACCACCATAATTAATATCATAGTTAATCATTGGATAACAATAGTCAGTAGTTAAAGGAAAATTCCAAGTTGCTACCTGGTTAGCTTTTGTGTAAGTATGATTCAAACTACTTAAGTCTAAGTCTGTTAGTTCTTGGTCTTGTAATTCAGTAAAGAAATTTCCTATTCTACCAATTATAACACAACTATAAGTTATTAATCCATCCTTATTATTAACAGATTTTATTTGTAAATATCCATCTAATTGAACCTCACCGTTAACTAAATAAGTAACATCTGTCCTTAGATTAGGATTAAATGTTTGTAGATCTATATTGACGTCAAAAATATGTTCAAAGATTTTATTAATCTTTTTACTAGATGGCAAAGTTATAGTCTTAGAAAAGTCTGCTTTTCTTTGGTCAGGTTTAGCAATGTCAGCAATATTAAAAGTTAAGTTAGGATTTAACGAATCTAACAACTCTACATTTTCACCATTTATATATAGTTCCTCTTTTACCATTATCCGCTACAGCTTTCACAGTTTTCGTCATCAATATTGCATGTCCTTTCTGGAACTGCTTTATTCTCTAACTCCCTTAACATCTTTTCAAATTCTGTTAATTTTTCTTCCATTAAAATCTCTGTCTAAAATTGTTAATACCAAACTCTAAATTTACTTCTAAATTAAATACTTTGTCTACACTAGAAACCTTTTCTTCCCAATTACCTTCAATATTTTTAACTGGGATTCGTCTAATCTCTGTACTTCCTGACGGTGCTGTGTAGCTATCCATTAAATAAATCTCAGGACTTTCTATAAGTTCTAACAACCAATTATAAGTATTATAGTCAATCCAGTCAGAAGTTAGTTTCATTTTAGGCATTGACTTAGTATAGTATTGGACTTTTTCTCTACTAGATATAGAGTAGTCTATAGCACCTGTCAAACTTAAATCATTTGGAGTAGTTTTAAAAAACTTCCTTTCTATCTCTTCTGTATGTCTTGATACTTTAGTAAAGTTAAAATAATCAAAACCACCCAAACTATTTAAGAACTCTAGTCTCCTAGTTTCAAATCTGCATTCTGTATCTATGTTAAAATAAAACTTTTCAGAAGCTATAGCTCCACCCCCTTTTAAAGCAATATAGTAAGAAGTTGCATTGGTGTTAATTATTGGTTGACTTCCTGTTGATATGTAAGAACTATTAATTTTATTTATTGAAGCTGGTCCAATAGGTATTCTTAAATAACTAAATGTTGTTAATGTTGGAACTGTTAAAACTGTAGTAGATATTGATATATTACTAGAGTTATATTCTTGTATTATAATTTCATCTATTGGGTCATTAGCATGGTCATATAAAACATATATATAACCCTCATCAGTATAATTTAATTTTTGATTATAACTACTATTTGAAATTAATCCATTAGGTGAGTTAGTCAAAAACTTTCTAGTAGACGAATTGTCTGTATATTTTTCATAGTAGTTATTGTATTGCCAATCATAGAAATTTACAACGTCTCTTCTATATCTTGGTAAACTACCGTTAAAAGTTAGTAGGTCATAAGAAGTGCCAGTAGTAGTGTCTGGGAATGTTACAGTTTGTGGAATGTCATAAGTTGCAGATCCTGTGTTATAATGTACCCAACCAAATTCCAAAGTAAAATCTTTATATGAATTACTATTATTTTCTACAGTAGCAATATTAGTTCCATTTAACAAACCTAAATCACTAGATATATAACTCTCCATAATACCAGACATATCAAATCTCCCAAAACCTTCTGTAGTTGGAGGAACTTTTAATCTACCTACTGTAGTAGCACCATCCTTAACATCAATCAAATAAGCAAATCCAGGATAGTTTCTAGTAGCATTTACTGTTTCATATAATACAACCTCTACAGGATTGTAGACTGTTCTAAATTGTTGTGGTAGGTATTTAATTTCTAAACTCATTTTTTTAATATTTCTTTTAATCCTTTTGCTACTCTTTCTCCTGACACTATTCTAATTTCTGTTTTAAACTTATCAAAAGCCTGACCGTAGAAAGTCTCTTGCATACAGTTGTCAAAAAAGTATCTAGGTCTAATTCCAGTTCTAGCAATAGAGTTTCTTACTGCATATTCGTTAAGCCCTTTGCTTTTAGACCAGGCTTTAACATGACTAACCTTTGGACCTTTCTTAAACTGATAAGGACTATTAGGTGCTTTTATATCCCATGGTTGACCTTTTCTATCTCCACTCTTTCTAATCCCTCCAATACCTTTAACACCCTGATTAAGATAATCGTAATAGTCAGCTAGATATAATGTAGCAACCATTCTAAATCCAAACATTTTAACAGGCATTCTTATAGACTTCTGTAAACTACCTTTATAGACTAACCCCTCTTTTTGAACAGATTGCTGTAAACAATAAACCATGTCAGCAGCAATGTTATTAAACACTTGACTCAATGTAGTAGGATTGTCTATTTTAACTTCCTCTAACTGGTCAGCATCAAAACCAAATATGTCTAATTGGTCTGTCATTATCTATGTTTGTACTTTTGCCTCATTTCTCTTTGGACCTGTTGTTCCATCTTTTGTTTATCACTATAATAAGCTACTATGTTTAGAGCTTTAGTTATATCCCAGTTTAGTATCTCATCCCATTTATCTATCCTACTATTAGTCAAATTGTCTAAGGTGTGCCACCATCCCCAGCGTTGACCAAATCCAGTTCCTCCCTTGCTTCCTTCGTCATCTTCTCGGCTTCCTGCATCAAACAAGTTTTTATAGCTTTTGTTAAGTCCTCCGAGTGAGTGTAAAAAAAAACACCTATTGGGTAAGCTATTGTCATTGGCATATTATTTAGAAAGTTATCTGCTGTCTTTCTAAGGACCTCACTATCCACGTCAATATGTTTCCAACCAAATACAGTCTTTTTAACTGGTCTACAAATAGTAGTTAGTATATGATGTAAGTTATTAAATATTGCTTCCTCATCATCTTTAGCATTTTGCAGAATCTCCATGCTGTTAATATACTCACCAAATAATAACTTCTTAGCATCTACTTTAAACTCATACCACTGACCACCAATCTTAAATCTTTTGTCTTTTAGTTGTTTAGGGAGTTCTGTCTCTAAGAAACTCATTTTCTTTTTAATAGACTTAAACTGCTTTAAAGTAATATTCTTTATTACATCTCTTTTCTGTCCTGTTAAGACTGCTAGAATGTTGACTACTCTTTCTATGGGGTTTAGTTTAGAGTTTAGTACTGGTCTTAGGTTGATGTAATTTCCTATTGTAACATCTTCCCACTTTGTTGGGATTGTAATTTCCATAATTCTATATATAACAAATTTTTAAATAATAACAAAACACTAAAATAAATATTTTAATTAAAAAACTAAACAACTAAACACCAACTAAAATACTAACTCACAATAGCTGAGAACACTATTTAAATTAACTCTAAGAGACTTTAATAGTTTTTATATATGTTTATATACATTGACTAATTATAATGTCTTAAAACTAATATATTCAATTAGCTAGTTTATGAAATAGTATAAATCAATAATAAGATAAATATCTTATCTTATCTTATAGAACCCCATTTGCTCAGCATTTGCTTAGCATTTGCTCAGCATTTGCTAATTTTCTTCCTGTAA
>VMHT01120100.1_pt1 | contig 24180 bp, 22 predicted proteins | sample 4693611 | NCBI WGS metagenome assembly VMHT01 (sample SAMN12280063, study PRJNA550983) | marine metagenome | isolation source: seawater sampled from same location over 5 years 0.02-0.2 micron viral filtrate | place: USA: collected off the coast of southern California halfway between the port... ...
GAAATTCGTTTTTTCCTAAATATTTCCGAATATGTACGCAGATTTCCTCCTAAATATATTATATACAATTTTATTTACTATTTTAAACTAACTAATTTATTAATTATAATTATTAATACAATTGTAAACAATAAATATTCTAATATACAATATTGATTACAATTGTAAATCACTAATATTTTCCACTTAATGAGACAAAATAATATAAAGATATTATGTTTCATTACACAATATGCTGTGGGTTTATATATTAAAATGTGATAATGATATATACTATGTTGGACAAACAAGTAGATTATACAGAAGATTTTGGGAACATATAAATGGACGTGGTGGTATAAACACAACAAAAAATAGAGTAGAAAAAATAGTTGCTATATACAAGGTTAATAATCTGAATAATTTTATTGAATACAATAATAAAATACTAAATAACAATATAGATAATAAAGAAGTTTGTCGGCGTTTAAAGTTTTTTGAAGATAAAGTATCTAAAAACAAACCCGAAAATGCTGAAAATAATATTGCTGATCGTTTAATAATCCATTATAATAAGTGTAGTAAAGTAAGAGGGGGTAAATATATAAGTGATTATTGTGATTATACTATACCCAATAATACAAACATCATTGAATTACCTATTTGTTATTGTGGTATACCGTGTGACGTAAAAAAAAGTAAAAATAATTTTCTTTATTTTACATGTCCAAAAAAAAATATGTGGGATGAATTAAAAGAAGAATTTGGTATTTCCCCTTGGGAAGAACCATGCACATTTTATCAAGAGTATGTAAAAGATATTGAATATAGAGTTGAAAATAAAAAAAGAATAAATAATTTAAAACAAAAATATGGATTTTTAATAAACCACTCTGAATGGTTAATAAACATTTCCTGTGAAAATGATTATGAAGCCGGAAACTGCGTATGTTGCGATAATTATGTTTGGTGTGATAATAAAGGTGAATTTAAAGATAATGGAATTCAATATCCGTATAATAAAGACGAGACAAAAAATAGAAGATTATTATGTAAGAAATGTTTTATAGAAAATAATGAAGAATTATCAAAAAAGTATGCATTATTTAATGGTGGTGTATGTTTAATTTAAAACAATTGATACCAAATATACTCCTTGAGACAACAAAGAAATATCTAAAAACAAAAAAGATTAAATTTGATGATTTCGGATTGAAAACAGAATATTTATTTTATAGATAACTTCCAAAAATATCTCGTTTAGCGTAACAACTGCTTGCCCAATGTCCTTCTCTTCCACATCGTCTGCACGAATTACTTGAAAAGACTTTACAAACGTGTTTTTCAAACTGTTTTTTGGTAAATAGTTTTGAACAACTAGCACACTTAATATTTTTAATATGTTTACAATACCTTCTTTCGTGTATTTCTGCTTCTTTATACGTATCAAACTCTTTACCACAATGCGGACACTCCCATATTTCCTCTTCTTCATACACTTCAGGACAATCGCTTGCGTAATGTCCCTTCTTTCCACAAGTATAACACTTGTCGTCAGAACCTTTTATCATCTTTTGGAGTGTAGAATAATTATCACGAGACAAATTTATTTCACAAAAAGAACCTCCTCTTACATTTGATATACCATATTTTTTCATGTATTTTATTGTATATTTATCTTCGTCATGATGATCGCAATCCGGAATTAATTCAATAATTTGTTTTGCCTTGTGTTTTTGAACCCATGAAGTTGTCTCTTTACTGAAATGAGAATCCAAACGAAATCGTGGATTTGTTGTTTTCCCAATATAGTATTTATTATTCCCAAGTTTCAAAACATAAATGAAGACCATTGTTGTTGTTGTTTTATAACGATAAGTATTTGAATCAATTTATAATAAATTGAAATACTAATACCTCTATTGAATAGATAACAATACATAGATAATGGATTCTTCGGAGTTCATTATCTATGTACTTAAACTTGAAAAAAACAAAAGATACATTGGATATACTAAAAATCTATCCAAAAGATTAATAAAACATTTCAAAGGACAGGGTGCAAAAGCAACACAAAAATACAAACCGTTGTATGTTGAAAAAATCTTTGTATTTGATGAGAAGAAAATATACAAACATCCGTTAACAATTGAACACGACATTGTAAAACAGTATGTTAAAAAATATGGATACAGAAATGTACGAGGTGGAAATTGGACAAACTCACTTACCTTTTGATTCTTTTTTTATTAAATTGAAACACTAATAATCAATATTTGTCTCTTATAAGAATTTCAAAAAGCATGAGCGATCGGTTTAATGCGTTTGACCTAAGAAACTTTCTATCACAAATAGGATCTTCAGCAAACGGTCATACAAGTCTTTCTCTTTGTAAAGAACTTTTGGACAACGGTATAGATGCATCAGCAACAAAAATTTCAATCTCAGGAGAAAAAACACACGATAAATACATTGTAAAATATTCAGACAACGGAAAAGGTATGAACAAAGGAGACTTATTTAGGTGTATTCAATTCTATTCGCAAAACAGAAATGGTGGAATAGGAAAATTTGGTATTGGTGGAGCATCTTGTCTCGTTTGTTGGTCAGATATTAATGGCAATCATAAATATAAATATATTCATATTATATCTAAGACTCGCGATGGAACAGTACGTTCAATATACATCAACTGGGACAACTGCAAAGGTGTAGCAGAATTTAATAAAGAAGTAAATGGATCATTTGTAGAGAACAGTTGTCGAGACATTGAACTTATGGAAGATGTCTCTCATGGAAGCACTTTCATTATTTCTACAAGTAGACAAAAATTTGAAGAACTTGATGAAATGACATTGGTTATGGAAAATTATATGAATATTGGACAAACCTATAAAAATTATCTTGATCAAGAACTATCCATTCATTTGTTTAATGATACAGATAAAATTAATCATTTTATGATAAATGATTATCTTATCTGTGAAACAATCCCAGTTGAAATATACAAAAAAGGAAAAAATACTGCTTACTCCGCAAAAATAGGACGAGCATATCATAGTTTTACAAACGGAAAAACTAAAAAACTAAAAAAAATCGATCGTTCAGATGTTGTTGACAATTGGAATATAGTATGCATTGTATATCTGAAACTTACATTTCCAAATAATATTTATAGTGAAAAAGAAATTATTGATTTTGAAAATACTCCCAAACAATTTAATACATCAAATTGGAAAGAATTTAATACTTATTGTGAAAGTGAGGGTATTACGGATTATAGTGAAATTAAACAAACAATCACTGATTTCATTCGCCCTCTTTATGTTTCAAGAAAAAACAATGGTAATGGCATTTACAAAGGATATAATCGTATTCTTGGAACTTTGGATCTTCCACCATCAGAATCCAGAAGTGGGACAACTGGTTTGAATTTTGTACAAAGTGCTCAGCTATACACATACAAAGAACTAATTTTTGAAGCAAAAGATGATGAAAATCTTGGTCTGATTCAACAAAATAAAAGTGTTATTGAATGGACAAATACACCAAAGGATTTCAAAGAATTTCTAAGAAAAATGACAAATGAGTGGATTAAAATAAGACTATGCAAAAAGTTTGATGAATTAGACAATATTATTGATAAAAAACGAAAAAAATACCTTCCAGTTAAACACTTTTGTATGCGACATGTAGATGTTGTTAAAACAGCATCTACAATGAAATATTGTTTTGGTAACAAGGATGATATAATACAATCAATTAAAACAATTCAGGTATATTGGAAATACTATAGAGACAAAACTTATAAGAAAAAAACAAAAAACGCAATTATTATTCAAACATGGTTTCGATCTACAAAAATTCTGAAATCATCACCAACATCAGGGTTTATTAAATTTCAACTGTTTTGTCAATGGGCCCACAAATTCTATTGTGTAAATAAACTACAAATATGGTGGAAACATATTATGTTTGTAAAAAATCTTAAAATTATTAAATTTAAGAAAATGTACTATGCTACTGTAATTCAAAACGTTTGGAAAAAATATTTGAAACAAAAAACAGAATTTAAAATAAATACAACAGCAGCAATCACCATTCAGAAATATGTGAGACGATATATTGCTATTAATAAACTTAAACATGAAAGACAACTAGAACTTCAATACTACAGGATCATTTCTCAATCATCTATTCCTTTCCCAAAAACAAGAAATCAATTTTATAAATGGAATATGGAATTTAAAAGAATAAATAATCTTGTTGTTGATATTCTTTGATAACATAATAAATGTAAGAGGTGGCTATTGGACGAACTCACTTATCTTTTAATTCCTTTTTTATTATTATATATATATATATGAAATCTCAAAGAAAATTTACAAAACGAGACAAATTTATTTCACAAAAAGAACCTGTTGTATTTGTGAATTATTTGCATATTGACATAAGCGATTCAATCGGTCGAGGCGCAGGAACGGGAGTCACCTTATGTCGTCGAGGGGGCGGTACGGGTTTTTTTCCATCGAGAAACTTGAGAAGTTGCCGAATCGCGCTGCGAGCCCAAGGATTTGTCTCACCTGACACGACAACGAGTTCTTCGTGTCGGTCGTTGCAAAACTTAATGAGTTCCGCGAGGTTCTCGTAGGACCCGATGTAGGTCCTTGGAGAGTACTGCTCGCGGTTCACCGTAAAGGTTTTTCCGGCGAAAATTTTCTTGAGGGCCTGAGGAGCTGCACCTGACACCTGCCACGATTTTGTTCCCTTCTCCTGCTGTTCCGCGAGGAACGTCTCAATGTAGGTGCCTAGATAGGAAGTGAGAACTTTCATTTTTTCTGAGTTTTCATTCCAATTAATATCCACATCCAATACACCTTGCGAAAATGTCTTGTTCAAATCAATACTACCTTCTTTGATTTTCCACAACACTTCCAAATCAGGATGCTGATGCACGTCAAACAATTTTGGTCGTTTCTTTCGTGGTGTTGTAGATTTCTTTTTAATCTTTTGTTTTTTATCTTTTTTTGTGATAGGTGCATAGGTATTATCATCTTCGCAATGAAACAATCGTAATGGTTCTTCATCACTAGATTCTTTATTGATATACTTCACAGGTTCATCATGATTCTGTGTGTGAATTTCAATCGTTTTCTTGCTTTGTTCGGCAATTTCATTCAAAATATCTCTTTCAGTTTCACATTCAATAGATTCTGTATCAATATCAATTCTCTCTTTATCACACACATATTTAAGATTATCAAGCAAGTCTCCTTGCGAATCTTCAACAATAAGTCCTTGTTTTGCCAGATTATCTTTGACTTCTTTTGGAGCATACATATTTGGGTATTTCAAACACATTTCAAACAATTCTGGATCATATTGATATTTAAATGCACTAATCACATTCAATGCTGTGTTAAAATTACCACATTCAGACAACTCTTCACGAATCATTTGGTCTCTTTGTTCTGGTGTATTCATAGAAGAATATTTAGTAATATCAACTTCACATGGAATAAGAATAATTGCTGGAGGCATATTTGGTTCAGAAATTCTTACCAATCTACCAATCCGCTGCGATTCTTTCACAATGCTTTTGCTAGGGTTAATCGGAACACCCATATTAGCCCATTTTGTATCAATCCCTTCATTCAAAATTCCACAAGAAGAGAGAATATATATTCGCCCTTTAACTTTTCTATCAAAATCTTGAATAATTTGTTGTCGTGTAGGTGTTTCACTATGAACACCTTTCAAGATGACATTTTCAACCGAATATAACTTCTTTGTATGTGGAAATTCTTCATTTTGGATTCTCGTAAAGAGTTTCTTAACTAGTTTTTGATTTTTTAAAGAAGCAAACTCGTTTACATAAGAAATACTTTCACTAAAGTTTTCATTTACATTTACAAAATAATGATATGTTAGAATATTCCAATATTTATATTTTCCAGATAAACATGCTCTAATAATAGATTCAAACACTGGTTGATATTTATTGGTGTATTCTTTTTTTTGAGTATACAGACTAATCTGGGTTTCAAAGGGTTTGCATACTCTATCTTCAACTGCTTGATAATATAAATATTCATAAGCTAATGGACCACAATCGCTATTTTCTGGGTGATCTCTATCATACATAGTAATTCCATTTTTATTAACAGGTGTAGCAGTATAAAATCGTGTTTTATCTACAATATCATCCAACTCGTCATTGTTGAAAACAATATCTTGGATTTTACCAACGATATGGTGTGCTTCATCGAAAATCAAGTTATTAATATTGATATTTTTATTAATACAAATATTAATAAATTTTTCAAAAGATTGGTAAGTGACTAAAATTATTTGTTTATCTTTTTTCTTCAAGAATGTATTAAGTTTTTTTTCATCCGTTGTAAATTGTATTTTACCTCTAGATTTAAGTTTTCCATCATCATCAGAACAAAATGCTAAACAGTTGTATTTTTCAAATTCTGCTTTGAATTGTTCTTCTGTTGATAAAGCATAATCGTTACAATACTGATTAATTAATCCCAACGAAGGAAATACAATGACATTTGTTTGTTCGTTATTCATAAATAAATCAAAAGTGAATGTCCGTGTTTTACCAGTTCCACACCACATATTTATTAGACATTTTTTACGACCTTTTTGACTTTCAATTGCTTCTTTTTGGTGATTGTATAATGAATTATTTAGTTTTATTTTTCTTCCTTTTCCTTTTCTTATGGCACCGCCTTTTTTTTCTGCTTTTGGTGGCATTACTTTTATTATTATTATTATTATTATAATATTTATTTTCAATTTTATAAATATAAATGAAAATAGAAAAAATGACCATTCACAAGGCATTTTTTATAATATGAACGATAATCTTTATTAACATTAGAGTTATATACCTACAAAGGTAGATGGTGAAGAGACATATTAATTAAAAAAGAAAAAATTAATTATAAACATTATATAAATGAAAACAGAAGAAAAAGAAAAATTACAAAAAGAATTCAAAAGACAATGTAAAAATTCTGAAAATGAATTAAATAAAAATATTATAGAAAATAAAAAAATAAAACGTGTAATAAAAAGGTGTAAAAAATTTGAAGATTCAATGATGTCAAAATATTTTTCAAAAAGACATGATCAAAAACATAATTTAAAAGAATTATTAGAAGCACTTCAAAAATATTATATTGAAAATAAAATTAAAAATTTGGAATTTTATTTATCATTTAAACAATATGTTGAAAGTTTTCCGTTGAGTGATTCTTTAAAAGGAACAAATTTTAGAAGACAACACGTTTTTGAACAAATATGTAGAATTCTCATAATGTTTAATTACAACGATACTTCTTTAGGAAATAAAAAAGTTTTTTTCAAGGAATCATTAGAAAAAATTTCAACTGTTAAAGGAAAAAAAGTTCCTGAGTGGGAAAGTAATAAAGAAATATTAAGGGGTACAAACATCGCAGAGGGATCAAAACAGGGTTCTGTTGATATTTTTTATAAAATTCCAAGTGGAGATACTATTGATGAAACATGTGAATGGCAATGTGAATGTCCTAGTATTCCTTCAAAACCTGAAAAATCGCCTAAGTCACCTAAGCTAAAAACAAGCAAAGATACATATATTTTAATACAAAATAAATATTTATCTAATGAAGTTTCTGATTCAAGTAAATACGACATACCTAAAATTATAATGCGTGCAAGCAGACTGAAAGAAATTGAAGGAATTACAGAAGAAAACACTAAACTAATTTTGATGGTAAATAATGCCCAAATGGTTGATAAAAAATTACGAAAAGCACGAAACGAAGATATCAAATTTGTAGATAAAATATATGGTATAGAAGGAACACGTGAATCAAGTAATTCATTAAACGAATGGTTTCAGAAGTTATTGTTTGATTTATTTAATACAAAAAATGTTTCAGAATTTTTAAAATTAAAAGGCGAAAACCCAGAAAACCAAAATAAAACTATGATACCGAGATTTCATCAAAAATTTATAGTTAATACAAGTGAAAAATATATAGCCGATGGAAAAAAGAAATTAATATGGGGTGCTGTTCCAAGAAGCGGAAAATCCTATATGATTGGATCTTTAATAGACAACAGACAAAGTATAAAAAATCACGACGTACTTCTTATATTAGGAGCACCAAGTGAGACAAAGGGACAGTTTGTAAAAATGTTTAAAGAACATAGTAATTTTAATAATTTAAATATAATAACAAGTGATCACGGAAAATCCATACCGGGCAAAAATAATGTATTTATATTAAGTCAGCAATGGTTAAAAGATAAAATTAATAAAGAAGGAAAATTTAAAGATTCATTCCTAAGCAATGATAAGTATACAAATTTATTTGATGAGAAAAGAACAATAGACTTTTATTTCGACGAAATTCACAAAGGTGGTACAACAACTCTGGGAAAAAGTATTATAAGTTCTGTAATTGATATTAAAAAAGGAAACGAACAGGTTTTACTATTTGTTATGGTGACGGCTACATTCGCAAAACCACAATTGGCATACGAACAACTTATAACTGAAGATGAACCAATTACAATTGAATGGGGGTATAAAGATCAACAATTAATGAAATATATAGATGAGACACCCGATAATCTAAAGATTATAAAATCGTCTAAGAATGATTACGAGGCAGAGTGTATTGATGAAACTATTGATTTTTTTAAAGTGTTGTATGGGTCAGGGTATTTAAATATTCTTTCTAGTGAATATAAAAAACACCCGGAATTAGTTTTAGTAACTCCAAATTTTGTTGAATATCGAAAAGACATAGAACCGGACGAAGAATTATTAAATGAAGATAATAATTTAGATGAAGATATTTTTAAATTAACGTGTAATGCGATTGCAACAGAAAATGAAACACCATATCAAGATATATTCAAATATCCAAAAAAAATAAATAGTTTAATAAATTTAATATGTAAAAAAGATATCAAAAGAAATGGGCCAAATGATAAATCAGTTTACCATTTCTTAAAAAATATTAAATGTCCTATTGATAAACCACATACAGAATTATGGTTTTTGCCAGAAAATAATTAATATGAACCAAAAAACAAAAGAGAAGAAGAAATAGAAAAACAAAAAAAAAAAAAAAAAAAATCTAAACAAGTTAGTGCGGATGAAAAGGAAAAACCAGAATCAAAACCAATGATAGAACCTATAACAAGAGGAATTGGAATGGCATTAATGTCTAATGAATACATCAGAGAAAATTATTTAGTTGTCTCCGTTCATAACCAAGATGAACAAGCAAGTCATTATTGTCATACAACAAATGTTTATGATTGTAAAAATATGTATTATATATTTGATGGTAGTTGTAATCACGTTGATAAAAAAAATATGGTAGAAGGAATAAAAAATATAGAGTGGGAAGCAAAGAGACAAAATAAATCACTTATTATATTAGTTGGTGGTAAACTAAGATTGGGTGTTAGTTTGCCATGTGCTGATATTGCATTTAATTTTGACAATATGCGAGGCATTGATATTAATTATCAAACTATGTTTAGGGTTTTAACAGAAAGTCCGCAAAAAAAATATGGTTACTATGTTGATTTTAATCCAGGTCGTATGATTTCATTTGTTTATGATTTTTACGAGATTTACAAAAAAGGTTTGGAGAAAGATAATGAAATAGAAGAAAAATTAGAAGAAATACAATCTCTGGTTATTTCAGACTTCAATATTAATGGATTATCGATGAATCAAATAAAATCAGATATATATATCGATGAATACAAAACACTTATGGATCGCATTAAAATGTGGGATACAAAATCATATTTAGAACATCAAAAACATATATCACAAAGTATTAGAACATTAATTGAAGACTCTAATATAGGTGAATTAAAAGACATTGTAAAAGATATTTCAGTTTCAAAACTACCAAGAACAAAAAAAGAAGATTTGAGAAAGAAAAAAGGTGAAATACCTATCAGTAAAAAACAACAAGAAGGAGAAGAAGATTTCAAAGAGGAAGACGTAGATGACGACGATGTTTATGAAAAAATGAGTATTATTATTCCAGATATTACAAGTATTCTTGCACTATTTTCTAATTATTATAAATGTGAAAATTTAGATTCGTGTTTTGATAATTCAATTAAAAATATTGATAAATTGGAAAATTTGTGTGAATGTCATGAAACAGAAGAAAAAAGTATTATTGCTAATAAAATTAAATCATTATATACAGGTGATTCGGATAATCCATTTTGTGATAAAACAAAATTAATTAATTTATTAAAAATTATAAAAGGTTATATTATGAAAAAGAAAAATTTAAAAATAAAAAATAAACTTGAGCTATCATTTTTACATATAAAAGATAGTTTTAAAGGCGACAAAGCAATAATTAAACGCGAAGATAATCCTGAAAAAATAATAAAACTAATTGAAGATTATTTACCAATTCGCAAACAGGAAAAGGATAAATATGGAGAAGTTTTTACTCCACCACAATTAATTAACGAAATGTTTGATAAACTACCAAAAAGTGTTTGGAAAGACCGTAATTTAAAATGGTTAGATCCTTCCAATGGAATTGGAAATTTTCCAATGTTAGCATATGGGCGTCTTATGGATGGATTAAAAAGTGTTATTCCCGACAAAATAGAACGGAGTAACCACATTATTAAAAATATGCTTTACATGGTAGAAATAAATGAAAAAAATGTTGCTATTTCACGTAAAATATTTGGTAAAGACGCTAATATATTATGTGGAAGTTTTTTAACTGATGATTATAAATCAGTTAATCCGATGATTTTAGAAACATTTCATATTGATAAATTTGATGTTATTATGGGAAACCCACCATTTAATGCAGACCAAGATTTTACCAATAAAAAAGGAGGTGGTCATTCATTATGGCCAAAATTTGTAGAGGTTTCAATTGAAATATTAAAACCTAATAATTATTTACTTTTTGTTCATCCCGCGGCATGGCGAAAACCAGAATCAGAAAATTCTAAAACAAGAGGATTGTTTAATTTAATGGCACAAAGAAATAGTATTAAATATTTAGAAATCCACAATACAAAAGATGGTATGAAAACATTTAATTCGGGAACACGTTATGACTGGTATGTTTTAAAAAAAACACCTAATACCACCCTCACTAAAGTTAAAGATGAAACGGGTATTACAGAAAGTGTAAACTTAAATAACTTTACTTTCCTACCTAATTTTGATATAGATGTTATACAGAAATTATTAAAAAAACCTCATGAAGAAGGTGTTCCTATAATATTTAGTCGTAATCAGTTCGGTACAGATAAATATAAAAAAACATCTAAATTTAAATATTGGTGGATGTCTGATAAAAAAACATCTAAATTTAAATACCCATTAATTCATTCAACTCCAAAACCGGGTCCAAGGATTTATTGGTCATCCAGTATGGAACCACCTGTGGAAAAGCTAGTTCCTATGTTCGGTGTTAAAAAGGTTATCTTCGGTGATTCGGGTATTAATAATGTTATAATTGATATGAATACAGAGAATAATAGAAAAGGTTATGGATTAACACAACACGCAATAGGTATCAAGATTACTTCAAAAAAGGAAGGTGAACAATTAAAAAAGGCATTAGAAAGTGAAAAATTTAAAAGAATACTAGAATCGCTAAGTTTTAGTAATTATCAAATAGATTGGCGTATGTTTAACTATTTTAAACAAGATTTTTATAAAATACTTTTAAAAATGCCAAAGGTAAAAATACCAACACCAAAGGTAAAAACAAAAAGAAAGAAATGTCCTCGTGGAACCCGAATAAATAAAAAAACAGGAGAATGTGAAAAAGTAACACTTAAATTTAGTTTGAAAAAAGGAAAAGGTAAATATAGAACATTTAAAAAACGTAAACCAAAAAAAAATAAATCGCGAAGACTATAAATTAACACATTCGATTCTAAATCCATATCCTATATCATCTCCTAAATGTACGAATTTCAGTTCTGGGAGAATTTTGAAACAACAGACATAATCTTTAAATTCAGACAAAATCCTTTCTGAACACCATCTACATTTACGAACATGTTCATAATCTACATTTTTTATATCCTTTATAATATAATGATCAATATATTCTGTATATGAATACGAAATGATTTTTTCAATTAACTCATTTGGTAAATAGTATTTTCCTTTTTTTGAAAATATAGAAAATAATAATTTTTTTATATTTTCATTAAGTGGTTTTATTTTTAATTCTTTGTAATTTTCACAATAAATACATACAGTTAATTTCTTATTAGTGCATAGAAAGCAACCGGAATATGGTTCTACTCTCATTTTACATATAATTTTTGTATTTGTATCTTTAAATAAATATATAAATATTTTTTTATACAATATATAAAATATGTCTTTTTATGCTGTTGCTAATGGAAAAAAAATGGTATTTATCAATCGTGGGAAGATTGCAAATTACAAGTAAATGGTTTAAAGGCGCTATTTATAAAAAATTTAAAATTAAACAAGAAGCACAAAATTTTATAAAAGAAAATACAATACAATCATTTGATGATAATAATATTGATTATTATGTTTATACGGACGGTGCTTGCTCGAATAATGGTTCTAAAGATGCCGTTGCCGGCATTGGTATATATTTTGGTCCAAACGATACAAAGCGCGTGTTTACATATAAAATACAACTAGATTGTGGTGGCGGGCACATCGAGACGCTAGTTTTGGAGGTTTTAGGGGTTTTTGCGAGCAAACCACTTATCAGCAGGGAGCAGCCCCCTGGACCTCACTTTTTTCTTCTTCTTCCCGGCACGGGCGCGGGGGTTATTCAGACCTATACGGCCAAAGCGGTCCGTTAAATTTTCTACATCACGGGACCGATCATTGTGCTTCCTGATCTCCTGGGCCGTGTCGTCGTGCTGCTTGAGCTCGTCGTCGGTGTAGTAGCCTTTTCCGGCGGCATGGTTGTGCTGCCGCTCGGCGGCCTCAGCGCGTTCACCGGACCGCTCATAGTCCTCCTGGACACGTTCCACGTTGGCGTTGAGCCGCTCGAGCTGGTCGTTGGTGTAGTTGCCTTTTCCGTCGGCCTGGTTGCTCACCCGCTCCTGCAACTTTCGCAAATTATTTTCTTTCGCCTCCTGCACGATCTTCTTGGTCACTCGCGCGGCCAGCACGGCCGGGGGCGCAGACCCGGCCGCTCGCGCCTCGCGAGCGGCCAGCACGGCGTTGCCGAGCGCCACGTTGCCGAGCCGTGCTTTACTCTTTGCGCCCACTCTGAAACTACCCTTCTCCACCTGATTAGAAGGCGCTCGTACGCCCCCTTTAATTACTTTTTTTTTACGACTTCTGCGAGTAGATTTTGTTATTCTTCTACGTATTCTTCTCATATTTCTAGATTTTTTTTTTAAAGTTCTTCTTTTTGATTTTAAAGTTCTTCTTTTTGATTTTGAATATCTTCGTTTTGTCCCCATTATAATATATATTAATATAAAAATTTTATAATTTAATATATTTACTTTTAAATATACCTACAAAGGTAGATGGTGAAGAGACATATTAATTAACCTAATTATAATAAATTGAATAACTTTTTTTAAATCAACTTATGGAAAAGCATAGGAGTTATTTGACCATATCCCTTTGTTAATTTAAAAAATAAGTTTTTATTATCTTTGAAAATATGAGTGAGAATAACTTGGTCCGTCCAAATATTGTTTTTATTTATTAGTTTATCCATATAGTTATAATATATTTTACAGAATTTGTCTATAATATTATTGTGGAGAATATATGTTCCTGATATATGATGATAATAAGAAGTTTCATTAACACGTTCTTCTTTATATTTATTACTTGAAGAATATATAAATTTATCGTTTACTAATTTCTTAATTTTTTCTTGACTAAATTCACAAGATGGAGGTTTGAGATTTCTATAAGTAGAAATTCCAGCATCAACCCAATGAAAAAACTCGCTATTAAAAGGATTTAGTTCTGATGCTTTTTTTATTAAAAAAATCTTTTCATTCCATATTAAATTTAAATCTATACTAGGGCAATGTTTTTTATGAGTTATCATTCTATTTTTAAATTTATAAGTTACAAAATTATCAATATTAAGTTCAATATAATGTGTAGGTAATTCACCTCTATATTTTTTTACTAATTCAATACTTTTACTGTCTCCAAAAAATACATATGGATTATTTATTTTCAATGTATTTTTAAACCAATCGTTAAATTTATTATCATGTTTATTTTTAACTTCCCAATACCCTGATACGCAGGTTAATTTTGAATTCATAATATATATATATATATAATTAAAATTAAGTCTTATAGTTCAAAACAATAGTATATTCAAAAAATTGATATGTTAAAAAAGTTTTTTAAAATATCAATCAACATGCCGTTTCCAAACAAAGGAGAAAACCATTTTCTTGGTGTAAATAACGAAAAAGAAAATGTTGAATTTCTGAATAAAACCCCTGATAATATTATTAATAAAACAATTGAAAAAAATCATGGTTCTAAAGTAAAATTTTTGAAACATGAAGGAGGAACAAAGCAAAAAAAGGATGCTTCAGTTCATCTAGAAAATGGAAAAATTATAGGCGTTTCTATAAAACGTCACAAGTCGGGAACATTTGATTGGGAAAATACGACAAAGGGTGTTCCTACCGAAGTGAAAGAAAATATAGAAGAATTTAAAAAAACAAATATGGATAAACCAATTCCAGCAAAAGGAGGTATTAGAGATGAACTTGCTGAGATCTGTAGCAAATCTCTGGAAAAAATGACCTCAAAACAGATACAAGAAATACTTAGCAAAATATACGAAACTGAAGATAATACAAATTATATTATTATAAATGATATGAAAAACAAAAGACTTATTATGTTTGGAAAATCAAATCTAGATCCATATTTTAATCCAAAACACAAACACACATATATTCTAAAATCGTCTCCACGAGCAAAAACAAGTCGGCAAATTTGGATTAGAAGTTCCGACGGATGCGAAGAAATAAATACTAATCTGAGAATAAGATTGGTTCTGAATAATGGAATTACTGCTTTGCTAGGCAAAAGTAAAAAAAATAAAACGTCTGTACCCTCATTGAAAATACAACAGGATAATGTTGATAAATTTATTGAGAAATGTTTTGGTAAAGTTATTTGTAACTATTAAAATCTTGATTTAACAACATCCACAACGTCTGGATTAATATCGCTAATTATACATTTTCTATTGAGATTATTTGATGCCTTGGCGGTTGTTCCAGAACCACACATAGGGTCATAAACATAGTCTCCCTCGTTTGTTGTTATTTCAATTAATCTTTCCAGTAATTTAATTGGTTTAGCGGTTGGGTATTTACGTTCCTCGCTTCCTTGAGATATGGAGTGAATATCGTCCCAAAGGTCAGTACAAGGTTTTCCGGGATTCTCATGTAAGTAAATTTTTTTATACAACTTAGCACCTTTTTTTGTTGGAATATGAATTCTATCATCCTTAATTAATTTATTTAGTTCTGATTCTTTGATTCTCCATCCCGATTTTGGATTAAATGTTTTCTCTCCTACAGTAACTTCATACATATACCCTTTTTTTGTATTTTCGGTAACGAGATGACCTAGCGAGTAATTACCCTTACTATCTTTATTTTTAAAGGAATTTTTTAGATATGTTGGATCTTTTTCTTGTGTAACAAGATTAAATTTTGGTTTTTTTATTTTGTTACATTTCCAAATTATATCTACTACTGAACCTAGTTTATTTTTAACATTATTTTTTGAACGACATTTTTTCCAAAAGATTGGTTCAACAAACTTAAATTTTGTTCTTACTATTTTTTCAGGAATATACATACACGAAGATGAAATATGAAAGAATAGAGTTCCATCTTCTTCGAGAAGATCGTATAGTAAATCAATATGTTTTTGTACAAATTCTTCATATTTTTCATCACTCCATTTATCTGAAAATCCCAATTTACTATCACAACTTAATTTATATTCTCTGTCTGAATTAAACGGTGGATCAAAATAAATCATTGAAAATTTTTGTTTTCTTTCGTTATTTATTGCGTCTCCTATATACAATGTAATGTCGTCATTTATTTTGTGTTCTTGCTGTGGTTCCATTTTGTTTAATATATAGTTATATTTAATATATTTAATTCAATTTATTATAAAATAAAACCCTCTCAGTTAGGATAAACGAAGCATCAAAGGCAAATATTACACGTTTAAAAAACGAAAATCGTAAAAAGTGGAGGCGTTCCTAATTATAATATAAATATTTTTTTTTACTGTATTTTAATAAGTATTTCATTAAAACAATCACGACAAAGATGATATTGTTTAACTGTGTATACTATTTTACTAGCAGGACTAGTGAGAATAGCAGGATTGTTAACAATTCGTCTATTGCATATATCACAATTCATTATATATAGAGAGTATTCCGTTATATTTTTAGATTATATTTAACTAAATTGAAGTAATTTAAATATATTAAACAATTAGAAACTATGGAAGAACATCTCAAAAGCGTTTACGGATTCAATGAATTCCGAAAATACCAAAAAGACATAATCAACGATTTGCTAGGAGGCGAAAATGTCTTTGCTATTCTACCAACAGGAGGAGGAAAAAGTCTGTTATATCAGTTTCCGGCAACATTCTCTGGCAAAATTACGGTTGTTGTCTCTCCACTTATTTCGCTAATGAACGATCAATACAAGTATCTAAATTCGCAAGGTATTAAAACTATTTGTCTCAATTCAGAAACCGAATGCGATGTATCGGAATATAAGAAAAATAAAATTATTTACACCACTCCCGAATTTATAACATCTAATATTGACGCTTTCATTCGTATTAAAGAAGATATCGGACTCTTTGCGATCGATGAAGCACACTGTGTCTCTCAATGGAGTCACGATTTCAGAAAATCATATCAACAACTTGGAATTCTTCAAAAACATTTTGAAGAAATACCATTGCTCGCGGTAACCGCAACGGCAACACCAAGAGTATTAGATGAGATGTATACATTCCTCGATATATATGAAAGTTGCGAATACTCACTTGGGACACGAAGAACGAATATTTCAATTAATGTTTTACCAAAATCGGCATTTAAATCATGTAAGTTTAACAAACCAACCATTGTGTATGTTCAGACAAGAAAATTGTGTGAAAAACTATCCAATGAGTTTAATGAACGAGGTATTACTGCCTCGTTTTATCATGGAGCAATGTCGAAAGAAGACAAGGATGCCGCACACGAATTGTTTATTAACGGAAAGATAAATGTTATCGTAGCAACAATCTCGTTCGGTATGGGAATCGATAAATCAGATATCCGTCATGTGGTAAATTATGGCGTTCCATCAAACATTGAAACATATTATCAAGAGATTGGTCGTGCGGGTCGTGATGGTTTGGATAGCAACGCCACGATTTATTATAATGATGGAGATTTTTCTACCACGGAATTTCTCATATCACAAAGTGAGTGCCCTAAGCAAATGGAAATTAAAACAAATGCTATGAATATTTTTAGAAGTTTTCTCAAAGAAAAATATATATGTCGTCAGCAAATGATTGAGTATTATTTTAAAACAGGTAAACTCGCAAGAGAAGAAGATGTTGTTGATATAAAAAAATGTAATATGTGCGATAATTGTTCTAGAGATGTAAATGTTGAATTGGTTGATATTACTGATCAATGTAAATGTATTTTCGAATGGATGAAACAAAGAAAGAGAAAAGGAACATATGATATGGGAATGAAAAAAACTATTATAGGCGTTCAAAGTCTATTTACACCAAGCAAAAGTGAGGTATGGGCGAAGGATGTTCTTGAAATTCTTATTAATAAAAATATTCTAAAACGCTATAAGGGTGGATTCGGTTATGTTATTGGTCTTGGAAAAGAAACTATTAGTAAACCAATTATGGAAAGAATAGACACGACAATTAAATATAATATATTTAGTCAAACTAAAAATAAGACTCTTATAAAACTAATCAAATTGAGAAATTCTATATCTGAAAAATACAAATTAACCCCAACCAATTTTATCAATGATAAAGTATTGCTTAACATTGATAAGAAGTCTCCTAAAAATATTTCAGAATTGTGGAAGGTTGATGGTATTTCAGATGAATTTATTGTAACACCGCAATGTTCTGAATTTATGCAAAAATATATAGAAATGAACCGATACAAACGCAATGGAACAAAATGGACACCAGAAGAAGAGAAGAATCTCATTGAAGAAATAAAACGCGGTGATGATATGAAGCATATTTCTTTGGTTCATAAAAGAACGGTTGGGGGGATAACCGGAAGACTAGAAAAGATTTCAATTGAATTGTATAAAAAAAAGCATACTATTCAAGAGATACAAACTATTACAAAACTTGATATTGAGAAAATAAAAATTTTGATAAAGTCTATACAATAATTAGTTACAAATATAAAAAATTGATTTGTAAATAACTTAACTTTATTATACAACAATCATGTCACTTTATTACATTCTCAACATGCCCCCGTCAATCAAATCACGCGATACACGATGTAGTCACGCTTGCGTTCAGAATTGGACAAAATACAATCAACTTCCGCCCATTGGACACTATTGTAGTTGTATTAAAAAGTTTAATTAATAATTAAATTTATATAAAATTAATTATAACTTTTTTTCTAAAATACTTCCAATACAAACAGATAATCCTACAATAACCGCAATTATAATACTGCTTGATAATGGAACCTGGGCATGATGAACAAACATATGCATTATCTGATCAAAAAATGAAAGATTGTGGGCACCTTTAGGGGGTTTAATTTGTTCTTTTGTAGCAAATGGTTTTGCTACAAATGGTAAAATAAGATTTATGGCTATGCCGACAATAACTGAATAAACAAACAGTTTGCTATTTTTCATTATATATTGTTTATATAATTATATTTTATGCGTTTGAAATTGTAAACTTGCGTAAGGATTTCCCTTTACTCTAATTTCAAAGCGATACCTAAATTCTCCATTTTCATTAATATAATACCATATTTTACCAGCATTTTCACTATAATGTTCTTTTAATTTATATCTTTTAAGAACATTATTATCTTTTTTGTTATCACTAATTAAGTTAATTTTTTTTTCTTTTAAAAGTTCTTTATAATATAGATAACTCTTATTTAAGTTAGTTAGTTTTAATCCATCAAATAGAAATGTTGGATAAGTTGTGATAGCACCTATACCACTTATTATTTCATTTAAAAAATATTCTTCATTATCTTCTATTATTGACATAATGGTGTCTTTATAAGGATTCTTTCCCTTCATTGAAGTATTGAATTTTTTTCGTATTTCTTCATATAGTGATCTATTGCTTGAACTTAACGCACAATATTTTGATGAAGACATTAATTGAATACCTATATTTATCATAAACATATCTTTTGCTTGTTTTAGTTTGATATACTCACTATCCTTTAATTTCTTAAACTGCTCTTCAATACTCCAGTTAATTAAAGTAGCATCTTTACTTTTTTTTATAGAAAATCCAATAAATATATCTTTTTTTCCACTTTTTGTTAATAAATACACATCACCTTTATTTATTTTGTCTCTTCCTGAAAATTTATCAAGATGCTTTTTTAAAATATCTTCATTAATATTTTTTCCAGTTAGATATACTTCATTTTTATCAAGATCTATTGTTTCAGGATATACTTCATATAAAGTATTAATGTGTTCCTTTGCATTTTTATACCATTTTTCGATATATGATTTTTCTTTTTTATACGAAGTTCTTAAGTCTTTTAAAAATCCATCCTTTTGAACTTTTGTTAAATGCACATTATTAATCTTTTGAATTGTTTCAATATCAAATTCTAATTTTGGATTTTTTAGTAATACAGCAAATAAATATTCAGTATATTGATAATCAGTGTTTTTACGAGAACTTACTTCCTCGTTCATTAATTCATCAAATTGATCATTTGTTAAAATATATTCACACATAAATCTATTATGAATATTATCCTTTACACATTCATTTGTTTTTTCACACCATATTTTTGACTCTTTTAAAAGACAATTATATATATCTTCGTCTAATATTTTTTTTTTATATTTTCTAAGCAATTCTTCATAATCTTTTTTTGTTATAATTTTTCTATCATAATTGTCTTTTAATTTTAATTTAATATTCTTTACATTGGGTTTTGTAAATTTAACAATATTTCCAGTATTCACATTGAAAATATATCCCTTTTTGGTTTTTTTATATTTATAAAGTTTTCTTTTTTTTAATGTTATAATTTTTAATTTTACTTTATCACATTTTCCAGTTTTAATATTTCTTCTTGTTCCACGAGGACAGCGTTTTCTACCTGTCCCCCTTTTACTTATAGTCATATATTATTAATATATAATAAATATAAAAACTAATTTATATTTTATATAAATGGTTAAAGAAATTACCGAACTTAGTGAACTTACAACTGCGTTAGATGAACACGATGTTGTTGTTGTTGATTATTGGGCAACATGGTGCGGACCATGTGTTCGAATTGCTCCATTTTACAAAGAATTAAATGAAAAATATGAAGATGTTTGTTTTTTAAAAGTAGATATTGATGAAGCAGAAGAACTAGCCACATCACAAGAAATTCAATGTATGCCTACTTTTCATGTATACAAAAACAAAGAAAGGGTTGTAATAATCAAAGGAGCAAATAAAGATTTACTTGAAGAGACAATTAAAAAATGTTTATAAATGTCCCATTTTAAATCTTCAAGGGTGTAAACTTTTTTTTCGCGCTAATTAATTTATTATAAATATATAAAAAAATAAACATATGATATAGTATTATCATGGGTTGTAACGTTACTAAACCTACATCTACATCTACATCTACAACTAAATCTAAATCTCGTCATAATAATTGTGTTTTATACTGGAATTCCAATTATAAAACACAAAGATATCATTGGTGGCCGTTGCTTTATAGAAGGGAAAACGATCATGTAAATAATCTATATGCTAAAGGCGGTGGTGTTGAAAAATATGATCTTTTGTTTAACACAAATGCTCTTGAATATCAAAAAAAAAATCACAGTATTTTACCGGATTCAAATAGAAGCGACAAAAATTGGGCAGGATATTGTGACCGAGCAGCTATGCTTTCCTGTCTATATAAATATCCCGTCAAATCTGTTATTGCGAAATATAATGACAAAACAATTGAATTTTCACCTAGAGATATTGAAGCATTAATGATTATTGTCTCAAATACAACAGTCTGTAAAAGTCTTTCGGTTTTTTATGGATCCAGAAACAATTCAAAAAATAAAACATCAAAAAATCGCAGTGAACCGCTGCCACTAGATTTGATAGAAATTCTCAAGAGGTTTAGTAAAGAAAATGAACCATTTGTTATTGATGTTGATAATGGTGATGCTGTTTGGAATTATCCTTTTGATAAATGTTTAGTGACTATTGTACCGATTGATTACTCAGATGATCGAATTCCTAAGACTGGAAGAAGTGTTATATATCGTTTTCAAATTGGAAGTAGTGCGTTTCCTAAAAAAAACATTGATATTCGAGGACTTGTAAACTATCAGCAAGATAATGTTCACCAAGAATGGCTATCAGACAATAACCCAGACTTTTTATGGAAAAAATATAAAACCAATTATCAATGGCGTGGTAAATCCAATATTAATCCTCATATTAAACCTGAAGTTGTATACGAATTATATAAAAATTCTATTATAGGAAATGGTGTTTTAAATGTTCATAATACGGTGTAAAAATTTGATATATATCTTTGTTATAACATGTATAACACCAACAATCAGAATCATACGATGAAACTCTCTCAAACAAAAAAGAACAAAATAGAACTAATATGCGACTGTGGTCGCGTGAACGCAGCAAAAGGGAAACCGTGTAAATGCAAGAAAAAGAACGAGAAAAACGCAAGCAATCTGGAAAAACGAATTGTGGACGACATCAACAACAACACTGAATACGGAGCAATGATCAAAAACAAGATACAAACACAACTAGGAAAAATAATTATTTCAGCAAAACACATTGGGGGAAAGAAGCACCATGATCTACAACTCAACTGTGACGACGGCACGATTTTGCGATGCGAATTGAAGTCAAGCAAGAAACAGGCGCCAATCAAGTGGAAAACTCCATGGCATCATGCCACTCAATTTCTCAACGGGACAGGTGAGGATTGGAGGATAAGAAGATTCTACGCGCAACAGTGGTACAAGAAACTCTCAGACATAAAAATAAAATACAAACTAATAAACGATATTCCGCCGTTTGATGAATGGTGGAAGTCGGATGCCAACATGGGAAGTGTCAAAACCGCATTCGGCAAGGAATTCAAAGAAACCGTTTCGCCAAAAGAACGAGGCAAAATCAAGAAGCGTTTTGTTGAAACACTTGTTGTCCCCGAAGAAGAAATCCAAAACCTTCTTGAAGACTACCTTCGTGAAAGTAAACTAGTTTTGGAAGAAAAGGATTGTTGGTTGGTTGTCTCGGAATCGCACAAGGACGTTAGTTTGTTTGATCGCGTAGAACCAGAAAATATTACCAATATTTACAGAAAAAAAAGTGCTGACTTGGTTTTTGCGGTTGAGTCAAAAAAGTTTAAGGAAATTCGCGTTCGTTGGCAAAACGGCAATGGTATCGCAAACATTTCGGTTCAGTGTAAGTAGTCACACATCGTAAAATGGAACGATGTTACATAGTTCTGTTGTATTTATCGCGTTGTTTCCAAAATATAGTTTTATGAACTCATTTGTTTTTTTATTTTCAAATGACTTTATAATTTTCTTATACATCTCGATAAGAGATTCTCTTTCTATTTTCTTTCTATGTTTGATACAAATCAAATGATTTTCAACACGATACTCAATTGTATCATTTTCATTAACTAGGCAATAACTAAACGTATATTTACCGACACCATATCCCCTATTAATAACCAAAAGAGGTTCGGTGTTACCTGGTTTATCAATATAATTTTTTTTATCTTTATTTTTATAACTTTGAATCTCTAATGTTCCATTTTTTATGTCTGAACTATAAATCAATAGTGTTTTTGTGCTGTCTGAAGTCAATTGACTTTTACATTGATTCCAAACAACATTTCCAACAGAAACACTAAAATCAAGGTCACACAATCTTTTAGAACCAACGTAATACGACTTTATTTTTTCAATTGTTTCGACCGTTCCAAAAATTGTATATCCACCAATATTCATAATGTGATTTTCCTGAGTTGATTTTTTCTTTTGGATAATAAGTAATATTGTTTCTTGTTGTGTTTCAATATAATTATCATTACATTCTACTATATTAAGTATTTCATAATTTGATTCAATATGTTTTCGTGTTTTATCGTAATAAAGACAGTTGAGGAAGTTCTTTGGTAGAATAAAACTTAGAATACCATTTTCATTTAACATAGAAAGTGATTTGATGATAAACAATACAAATATGTTCGGTCTTCCTTCAAAATAATCATAATACGATTTATCAACATCTTTTTTTTTCATTACAAAGAATGGTGGATTTCCAATAATAAGATCATATTTCAATTCTGAATCATACAACATAAAATCTTCATTGATTAGAGTAATCGAATCATTTCCCAGTGATTTTATTGATTCAAAAATCGTTTTATTTAATTCTATACCCACAATAGTAGTGTTACTATATTGTTTTGTCAATTCGCATACGTATTCACACGAACCACAGGATGGTTCTAATACATTTTTTACCCATTTCATATAAGGTTTTAGAAACTCGATAGTTTTAATAACAGTTGTTGGGGGCGTAAAATATATTCCTCCATTTTTTTTTTTCATCTTTTTCTATTTTTTTTGTTAATTCTATAGACAAATCTGAATATTTCTTAGGCAAGAGATAAATCTTTTTTCCCATCTTAGTCATGATATATATTAATTGTATTCTATTAAATCAATTTATATAAAAAAATTCTTAATTAAAATTGTAAAATACAATTTAGAGAATTGTCTGTTAACTTAACTAAATGACTACAATTGTAAGTCAAAAGGTAATTAAGTTTTACGAAGAAAATCCACATCTGGATA
>VMHT01054674.1_pt1 | contig 24160 bp, 31 predicted proteins | sample 4693611 | NCBI WGS metagenome assembly VMHT01 (sample SAMN12280063, study PRJNA550983) | marine metagenome | isolation source: seawater sampled from same location over 5 years 0.02-0.2 micron viral filtrate | place: USA: collected off the coast of southern California halfway between the port... ...
CCTGCATTGGTACGGATGTGATAGACACGATCAGATTCTGCTTGTGCGGCATTAATTTTATCTAGATGTTCGTACCATGTCGGACATCTTTCTAGCATTAGTAGATTTTGCTGAGCGGTGTAGAGGTCAGTCATTTGGTGAAAAATTCAGAAGGTTTGCCGTTCATTGTGACGCCATCTTTCCATGTGAGACCAATAATATTTTGGTTGCCATGGCATTTAATCAAGTATTCAGAAATCCTTGGCGCATAGACTACTTCATAGCCTTGATGGCTCCAAAATACTCTGCGACCTGAGTGGATAGCTTGTTTGATTTCAAAGAGAGTCATGTGAGGATAAGGTTGTTTTTTGTTGATGCAAATTGTTGAATACGGGATTGAAGATCCCGAAGGAGGCTGGCTCGTTTGGAGTCACTCCAACCTTTCTCTTCAAGGAAGAATAATTCCCAGGTGATCGAGTCAACCAGTAGTTCAAGCTCTTTGGCGGTCAATGTCATGTGAGACTCGGGTTACGTTCTGCTGGTGTTGGTACGGAATCGTCTTCATCTTTCCTTCTCATATCTTCAATCTCTTCATCGGAGAGTTCATCAGGCAGGAAGACAGGACAGTAGTCTTCGTCAAGTTCGTAGCCGTAAGGGTTCATTGTTGATCGGGTAAGATTGCAATTTTGTGGCGTTGGATGAGAACAGAAAGTCTCATACTGTAGTGATCAATTTTCTCCTCATCATCACGAGCGATTGCTCTTTGTAGAAGGGAGTTGATCTGCTGGTACGGAGCAAGCCAAGCAGGTTTGTCCGTTTGGAGCGGTTGAACTCTGGAGAAGCGTTCGATGTGCCTGTAGGCGGTTGCCTGAGAGACATCGAAGGTGTCCATGAGTTGATCAGCTATTTCACGATGACAAGAGCCGTCAGCTTTTAGGTCTGAGATAGCTGCGTCAATCGCGTCACGATCAGCCATTGATGATTCTCATGATAATTCTCAGAAATTTCTGGCTGAGGGTTGTCTTTCTGGTACGTGGGAAAGCTTTTGTCATGGGCGGTTTCGTATTGGTGTTGTTGGAACGGATCCGCTTGCGCTGATCATTCAAGTGCTATCCTATCAAAGTAATAAAGGATCCGCAATGTCTACGATGAAACGATTCCTGGAGGACCACCTAATGGCCAGCGTTCAGCCTGGTGAGTATTTCAGCCCTGATGAGGTCGAGATCGTCCTAGAGGCTCTTGCCTGGTACAAAGACGACCCATCAGGCAGGAAGACATCAGCCCGTTGCGCTTGGATCGTCCAGAAGCTTCTGAGGGCACGTAGCGAAGGATCAACCATTACGCTCACTGGCTCATAAAAAAACCCCGCTTTTAGGCGGGGCTTTTTTTTACTTGTTAACTCCATGGATTCTGCGCCAAGCGCACCATGTGATCGCCTGCATCACTGCCGGTGTGCTGTTGGTACGTTCGGCGGCTTTCGCATAATCGGCTTTGATCTCCTTCCGTAGCTTGACTCCGATGCTTGGTACGTCAGCCAGGGATGTTCTGCCACCGTTCCAGATGCAGTAAGCATGACCGTCAATGCAGACATCATCACGCAACAAAATACAGTTAAAGAACTCGTTTAATTTTGGACCGCTAAGAATCTTGGCAATATCATCAAGAGAATCATATTCATCCCTTTGAAAATCGTTTGCCAATATCTTTAGCGCTCGTTCCTTGTTCTTATTGAACGTTGAAACCTTAATGTTGCAGGCTGACTCAGGATCAACTGTGAAAGCTTCAATCAAGTTTTCTGCATCGATCACGTTACGCTTCCACTTATTACGTGGACTCAACGCGCTGATCACTCCTGCTGCTGTTTGGAGCGTTAAGCCGTGATCGGCTGCCAGGCTTTGAGCGATCCGGTGTGCGGTTTCATACCAGCTAGCACCATCGACTCTCTCTTGAGTCGTGGCCAGGTCATAGACCGCCATGATTCTGTTGACGTTTTTCCTGCTCATTTTTTTCTGGTGTGTTTTTCGGGTCGCGAGTTTGGCTCTCGTAATCCCCTAGCATCCTAACAGTTAAGCATAAAAAAAGCCAGCTCTTGGCTGGCTGTTCTTACTTGTAGAAATTGAACGTCAGGCAGTCGCAAGCCTTGACGCCATAGGGTTGAACGTCGTGATACTTGCTAAAGAACGATTCTTCAGTGCAATCGATGACGGCCCCGTCAAGTTCAGACTCTTCAATGAACTGATCGATTAAAGCGATTTCAGAGTCTCCCCCGTCATCGTTCAAACTGAAGCCAGTGGCATCGCCATTGATTAGATAAACGGCCCAATGACTTGGTAGATCGTAAGTTTCTTTGATCATGGTGCTTTGCTGTTGATTGGTACGGATAACTGAGAAAGCCCGCTCAATGGCGGGCAATCTGGTCAGGCTTGCGTGTAACAGTCAAACCACTCGCCCTCTTTCCTTGTGTCAGGTCTGCGGCAGTGAGCCTGGGCTTGCTCCAACGTCAACCCAGTTTGCATGACCTTATCGGATCGACGCAGCGCAGGATGATAGGAACGGATGATCTTATAAGACATGAAATCAGAAGCGGTTAAAGTTACATAGGGAGATGAAATCATTGATTCCATCCCGCGATCCTATGGGCTTGTGTTCCGCTGTTCTGGTTCGGACTCTCGCTCAATTCTGAAGCGGCAACATTGACAATCAAGCCAATGCAACCGACTGAGAATAAAGCGAGACAGCAGCGGGTGAAATAGGTTTCAAGCGTCATGGTGTTGTCTCGTGGTGTTGTGGTTGTTTGGAGCGGTAGAAACCTAAGCGGCTTCTTTTGCTGCGGCTTCGTCGATCTTGCGGATCGCTTCAGTCGCGTGCTGGATGATCTGAGTCAGGTGATCTTTGCCGTCATCATTCCAGCGTTCGGCTGAAATGTAATCAAGCACACCAGCTCTCAGAGCTTCCTTGCCGATCCCCCTCAACTCAACCCTGCCTGAGTCGTTCCGCGCTTCAACTTCAAAAGCACGCAGCGAGAGACGACTGCCAGCAACGTTGAACGTGTGAGTGATGATGTGTTCCATGGGTTCCTTTGTGGTGTTGTGGAGCGTTTGTGGGTGGCTTTCCCGCACTTTGTGAGAGCGACGCTGTGACGCGCTAGGCAAGCCTGACCGGTCAGCTACCCGCGAGGGTGAGACCGTGGGAGCTCGTGAGATCTTGCGATCCACTCTCAGCGGTTAAGCCTATGCAGTTTTCAAGGTTCGGAAGGAGGATTTCTGTCCCTCCCTCTTGTTTATTATTCTAGTCTACTTTGATCGAAAAGCAGGGGATCAAAGGAGAAGAGAATCTATAGCCCACTTGTGACAATCCGTCACCGTCACAAGTAGTACAAAAATGGTACGGTTTCGCGAGCTTGTGAAAATGTACTACTTTGTACTTGTGCCACCTGGCAACTGTCACAAGGGGGAGGGGTAGCAATATCTAGTACATATGTACTGGCTCCTCACAACTTAAACATATTCTCGCCAACTAGCATTCGTGTACTAAAAAAGCCCCCCAATACGGGAGGCTCGCTGTCTTTGCCGTTGTTTGGCGCGTCAGTCGGTCTTATTTTCGATCTTGATCGTCAGATCCGGCGCTTGGATATTAACGACTTCAGTTGCTTCACCGATAACACGTCCAATGGAATCAAGAACCTGGCTCGCCGTTTGCAGTTGCCCTTTCTTCAGAGCCTGATGAAAGAGTTTGGTGCGCATGTGTTGAAGACGCGGAAGCATATTTTCGCGATCATTTTTCCAATCTTCTTCAACCATCTGCTTTACTTCATCCCAATCTCGCCATCCGGTCGCAAGTGAAATGCCTTCTTTCTCAGCATGGTCATAAACCAGTGCTCTAGCGGAAAGACCATCGAGTTGGCGACGATATAAGCGCCTCACTCGTTCGGCTTTAACTGCGTCAGGCGTTCTAAGTCCCATTTGCCACAAGATTACCGTTCCACAAATGATAACTGTTGCTGGAGCGTATGGACAGCAGGGGGGCAGGGGTCAGAAAGCTATGTATTGTGATAAGCATGAGTCAAAAATCCGACCCCATTCAACTTCGATGGGCGCAAGGCGAAGTATTTTCGTGCGAAAAACGATTCCGAGTATTAGTTGCCGGTCGTCGTTTCGGCAAATCGTACCTGTCTTGCGTTGAGTTGTTGCGTGGAGCGATCAATCGACCTGGGGAGACCTTTTTTTATTGTGCGCCAACGTATCGAATGGCGAAAGACATCGCTTGGCGCGCATTGAAGAAGCTTGTACCGAAGGTCTGGATCAAGAGTAAGAACGAAACGGACCTACGGATCGAGCTAATCAACGGTTCAATGATCGAATTAAAGGGAACCGAGAATGCAATGGCGTTAAGGGGCCGAAGTTTGAGTGGAGTGGTGTTGGATGAGGCTGCATTTATGGATGCAGAGGTGTGGTTTGAGGTAATACGACCAGCTTTAGCGGATAAGGAGGGCTGGGCATTATTTATTTCAACGCCTGATGGCACGGCTAGCTGGTTTTACGACTTGTGGTGTTATGTAGCGGAAGATCCAACAGAATTATGGGAGCGATGGAGTTATACAACGATTGACGGCGGAAATGTTAGTGCAAAGGAGGTCGAGGCAGCCCGAGCGCAACTTGACACTCGAACATTCCGGCAAGAATTTGAAGCAAGCTTCGAGAATTTAACTGGATTAGTTGCGGTGAGCTTTTCGGACGCCAATATTTCGGAGGAAGCCAGGGATATTGCGATTCAACCGTTGTTATTGGGAGTTGATTTTAACGTCGATCCAATGAGCGGAATTGTGGCAGTAAAGGATGGCCACACGCTTTATGTATTTGACGAGATCATGTTGACGGGTGGAGCGACCACGTGGGATTTTGCGGAGGAGGTTACACGTCGATATGGCGTGGAGCGAAGGATTATTGCGTGTCCAGACCCTACGGGCGGAGCAAGGAAGACCCAGGGTGTGGGTGTTACGGACCATGCAATTTTGCGGCGAAGTGGATTTACGGTGCAATCGCCCAAAGCGCCATGGAAGATCCGGGACAAAATTACGTCAGTTAATACAGCGTTGATGGATGCGACGGGAGAGCGTCGTACAGTGATTCACCCACGATGCAAGAGCTTGATCAAATCATTGAGGACATTGACCTATTCTCCTGGAACAGGTTTGCCAAATAAGAATTTAGGAGTGGACCACGCTTTCGATGCGTTCGGATATTTAGTTTTACAACAGTTTAACTTAGCCAAACCCGAGACTATGGGCAATACTTCTCATCGGTTGTATTGAAGTGAAGCGAATAAAAAGAATGCCTTGCCCTGCTTGTGGGTCGGAGGAGACAAAAGTCGTGTCTACTTATACATCACAAGATGAGGATGTGGTGCGATTTCGTATTTGCGAAAAATGCGGCAAGAAGTTTAGGACGATACAGCAACCTGAAGACATCTTGTCTAACACAATAGTAGTTAAATACTATCCTCGGAAGAGCAAGGAGCATAAAGGTAAAAAGGTCATACTTGAGTGCGACCCGCAATTGGCCTAGAATAAGGAGACTTAAGGTCTTGATATGGCTTACGGTATGGCGGCCAAGAAAAAACCAGCAAAAAAGCGTGGTTTGTACGCCAATATCAAGGCAAAACGTGATCGAATCAAGGCGGGCTCTGGCGAAAAGATGCGTAAACCAGGCGATAAAGGCGCTCCAACCGCGAAAGCGTTTAAGAAAGCTGAGAAAACTGCAAAAAATCGAGCCGCAAAGCGGCAGGAAGTCGAAAGTAATTGAAGATCTGGTCGTAGCTTGTCACGGTTAAGCAGTTAGACTGTTAGGCATAGAACCTTCCTATGTCTACCAATGGCTGTTATTCGAGGAGAAGAGGGCGCTGTTCAATTCGCCCCTACTGGTAGTGGCAACGCAACGATCGTTGGCACTCGTAGTTGGACGCTCAGCATCACAAAAGATGTGCTTGACACCACCAAGCAAGGCGATACTTTCCGTTCCAATATCGGAAGCATGATCTCTGGCTCTGGCACGGTTGAGCTTGTCTATGACCCTGATGCAACTGGTCAACCCACCTTTATTGAGGATATTGTTACGGCTGCTGATCCAGCAGACGCAACCTTTGAGTTGTTCACTAAAGGCACAACAAGCGGTACTGATTCAGTGAGTTTTGCTGGAATCATTACCAGCATGGATATTGGATCTACTGCCGGTGATCTTGTTATTGCAACCTGCAATTTCGTCACTAGCGGAACAATCACCAGCAATCTTGAATAAAGGTTGACCTGATGGTTGAATATCGCGGCGAACGCTTCGCTGGTTACAACAAACCTAAACGCACTCCGAGCCACCCAACAAAATCCCATGCCGTTTTGGTAAAGGAAGGTGAAACGGTTCGACTGATTCGATTCGGACAACAGGGAGTCAGTGGCTCACCGAAGCGTGAAGGGGAGTCTGCAACAGCAAAACGTCGTCGTGAATCGTTTAAGGCTCGCCACGCAGCCAACATCAAGCGTGGCAAGCTTTCCCCTGCTTACTGGGCCAATCGCGTGAAATGGTGACATGACTTACTCCGTTCCTGGCTCGGTACGCACACACCTCGTCAGCTCTTCTTATCTCGGAAGCGTTGACAGTCCATTTGTTCGCACCAAAGCGGTGATCGATCAAATGAAAGGCTGGGAGATTATGACAGCCGTGACAAACGGCACCGAATATCTACGCGAAAACAGCGAAACCTTCCTGCCACTTGAACCACGCGAGGACTATGCAGCTTATTTGGCGCGTGTCAACAGAGCTGTATTTTCACCGTATACACAGCGTCTGATCCGAGCAGCGGCTGGTTTGATCCTTCGCAAACCAATCAGTGTTGAAGGCGATCCATATTGGACTGAAGTCTTTAACAAGAATGTTGATGGTTGTGGATCAGATGTTGATGAGTATGCACGTCGTCAAGCTATTTGTGCTTTAACGTATGGACATTGCCATACTTTAGTTGATTTTCCAGCACCTACAGACGCAAGAACGCTTGCCGAAGAGAGAGCATTAAATCGTAGACCGTATTGGATTGAAGTCGAACCAAAAAACATTTATGGGTGGCGATTAGATCGCGACTCGAATTATGGCAGTTTAATTCAAGTGCGAATTGCAGAAAAAGCAGTTGTGCCTGACGGTGATTTTGGTGAAAAAGTATACGATCAAGTTCGTGTCATTGAGCCAGGTCGTTACCGCATCTATCGACGAGACCAGCAAGAGCAACAGCTACAAGGCGGTGCTGCATATCCTAACTCGTTCGACCAAACCGCTACTGCTGGAGGGGAATACGAGATTGTTGAGCAAGGCATTTACGGTCTCGAAGACATTCCTTTGATAACAGTTTATGCAAATAAAATTGAAACAATGTGCAGTCGTCCACCGCTACTAGATATTGCATATCTAAACTTAGCCCATTTTCAACGCCAAGCTGACCTGATTCATAGTTTACACATTGCAAGCCAACCAATGTTAGTTATGGAGGGTTGGGACGATCAGACCAAAGACATGGCTATTAGCGTTAATTACGCAATGGCAACACAACCTGGCAACAAAGTTTATTACGTTGAGCCAGCATCTAGTGCATTTGAAGCTCAATCAGCTGAAGTGCAAGAGCTACAGCAACAAATGAGCAGCCTAGGAATTAGCACCCTTAGCCAGCAAAAGCATGTAGCCGAGTCTGCTGATGCTCGGCGTTTGGATCGTATCGACACCAACTCGATGCTGGCAATGGTTTCAATGGACTTGGAGTCTGGTCTTCAGAAGTCCTATAACTTGGCTGCAAATTATCTTGGTATTGAGCCACCTGAAGTCAAGATCAGCCGTGACTTTGATCTTCAGCGTTTGATTGGCCAAGACATTACGGCAATGGGTCAACTGCTTGAAAGCGAGGTTATTGACCGTGGTGAGTTCCGTGAAATGCTGGTTCAAGGCGAGATTTTACCTAAAGCAGCGGAATCAAGCGATGACGTTAAAGTAGGAGAGCAATAATTATTTAGACCCATGGCCAAGTCAATTGACAAGGTTTTGCAGTCAGATGGCTCTTACAAGTGGGAAATGGTTGACTCTTGGGATCCTGCATCCGAAAGAACGGCAACACCGCCTGCTGCACCCAAGGCTGCCGCAAAGCCAAAAACAACTAGAAAAGCAAAGTCTAGTAAAGTAGAAGAGTCTACTAATTCTTGATAATGGAAGAACAAGTCATCCAGGAAACACCCGTGGTGTCTCCTGAGCAACCTGTGGTTGCTGTTGAAGACGCTTCAGTTGTTGATACTTCTGCTGTGCAAGCTCAATATGAGCAACAGCTTGAGTCATTAAAAGCTCGTGCTTTGGAGGCTGAGGAAAAGTTCCAAGGCGTAAAGGGCAAGCTTGACGACGTTTACAAAAAACAAAAAGACGATCGTCGTAAAACGCTTGAAGATCAAGGTCAATGGAAAGACCTTTGGGAGGAAGCAAATCAAACCGGTCAAGAAAAGGATCAGCGCATTGCCGATCTGGAACGCCAACTGGTTGAGGAGCGAACCTCTAAAGAGACTGCTGCAATGCAGACTTCTGCGTTATCTGCGATTAGCCAAGCTGGAGCGGTGAATGCTGAGCAGCTTCTTCAGCTGATGCAAAAGAATTTGAAAAAGTCAGAGTCTGGCAAGGTTGTTGTGCTGGATGGCGGCATCGAGCAAGACATCAATGTTTATCTTGCGAAGTTGAAGAATCCTGGTTCTGGTTGGGAGCATCAGTTCAAACCAAGCAGTGCTTCTGGCATGGGAGCAAAGCCCAATTTGAATACTGCTAATGCTGCGGGTATCGCAAACCCTTGGGCAGAAGGTAGTATTAACTTAACAAGGCAAATGGCCTTGGACAATACCGACCCTGAACTTGCAGCAGTGCTCAGGCGAGAGGCCGGTAAGTAGTCCCCGTGGGACACCAATCCAAGTCCGTGACTTGATCCCCGCAAACTTTATCCCTAAATAAGAAATGGCTGCTCCATTTCAGAATTATTCCGGCGGTGTCCTACTCGCGGACATCGTCAAGAGGAATAACCTCAGCACCTATGTGTCTGAGGCCATCAAAGAGCGCAGCTTGTTCCTCAAGTCTGGCGCTGTTGTTCGTAACGCTCTTCTTGATGCACGAGAAGGCGGTACTCGCATCCAAGTCCCCGAGTTCAATCCTGTATCTCCAACAGAAGAGGTCATGGACGGGACAGCTACGTGGGGGACCAGCTCTGCTGGTTACTTGACGCCACAGAAGATCGGTACTGGCACGCAAATTGCTTCTATCGTTCACCGTGGTTTTGCTTACGCCGTGGATGACATTGCGATTTTGGCCGCTGGCGAAGATCCAATGCTTCACATCCGTAACCAGTTGGCAGATGCCATCAACAAGCTGAACAGCGCACGTCTGTTTGAGCAGTTGACTGGTTTGTTCCACACTGCTCTTAATGCTCACCGTCTTGAGAAGCAGCTTGCTGGTTCCGGCGCTACTGCTGAAGCCAACTATCTGACTGCTGCAACCGTTGCAGAAGCCCGCTCCAAGCTGGGTGAACGCGGTGAAGAGTTGGACATCTTGGTTGTTCACCCTTCCGTTGCTTACTACCTGTATCAGGTAGGAATGCTGACCTTCTCCACCTCTTCACTGGCTGCTTCTGGCGCGGTGACATGGGGTGGCGGTGGTGTTGGCATTGGTGCTCGTGAAGTTGGTGAGTTTGCTGGTTGTCGCGTCATCGTTGACTCACAAGTCAACATTAATGACCCAACAACAACTGGTAACCGCCAGGAGTTCCGTTGCTACATGCTGAAGTCTGGCACCATCCTTGAGGGTGTTCAGCAAGACCTCCGCATTGAGTCGGATCGCAACGTCCTCTCGAAGCAAGACGTTCTTTCCGTGGATTACCACACTGCTTATCACGTGATGGGCACCAAGTGGGGTTCTGCTTCGGACAACCCGACTAACGCAAACCTGCGTACCGGCAGCAACTGGTCTGCTACCTACGACATCGACCTCATCCCTGCGGTTGAGATCTTCGTCAATACTCCTTTGGATAACGGACTCAAGTCCTGATTCTGACGGAACAAAAGGCCCTACCATTAGGTGGGGCCACCTTCTTCTTTTTGCGCTATGGCTGCCACAATCAATGCCACTCTCAGCAGCGCGTCAGCGAACAGTTACGTGACGTTGGCTGAAGCCGACGCTTATTTTGAAACCGTTCCAAGCAGCACGCAGTGGGATAACAAGTCAGATGACAACAAGAACCGAGCTTTGATTTCAGCAACACGCTGGATCGACAGTCTGAATTTTTACGGTGATCGTTGCGATACGAGCCAAGCGTTGAGCTGGCCACGCAACAATTATCACGTTGATCGTGTTGAGCTGACTTGTAGTGCCATTCCGCCTGACATTAAGTACGCTGCTTATGAGCTGGCGCGTGCTTTAGCCAATGACACGGACTCAATTACAGGGACTACCGGCGATACGGGGTTATACGAAGAAGTCAAGCTTGGAGAGCTCGAAGTCAAGTACAACACTTCTAGCCAAGCTACTGGAACTGTCAATAACGTATTCGACGTTTACCCTTGGTTGCAGTCTTATCTTGGTGCTTATTGTCTTGGAGGTAGCGGTAGCTATCAAGTACGTGTGGTGAGGGGTTGAGATGGCTGGTCAACTTGACACTCTTTTCAAGAACGTTGCCAAATCAGTCGTAGCTGATTTAGGCAAGTCCCTTGATAACACTATTACTTACACGCGCAAAGTGTCTCCTGTCTATGACGTGGGCACTGGTGCGTTGACCACAACTGATACAGCTTATTCTTTTGACGCTCCATTAGAGTTTGTCGATTCACAAGAGCAAGAAGGCAGAGAGGAGCGTAAGGCAAGGTTGTACGTTACTCCCGACCAAATAGGAGACAACCAGCCAACTTTTGAGGACACAGTGACCTTGAAGTATGCAGGCTCAAATAGAGTGGCTCAAATCACTGATATTCGCACCTACAAAGGTGATCAAGAGTACCTGTTTATTTTGTTGGTGCGGTTCTGATGGCTAAGAAGCGCGGTATCGGCAACATTGAGGGGGATCTGGAGCGTTTTATAAACATGTGTTACAACGATTTGATTCAAATAATTGTTGATGAATTACCTGACGTTAGTCCTAAGGATACAGGATTCTTTGCATCAAGCTGGAAGGCTTCAACGCAAAGACCTCAAGCTAGGGATGAGAGGAAAAATTTTGCTCCGTGGTCGAAATACAGGAGCTATGGATTAAAAAAAGACGTAAGACCTCGCCACAAAGTACCAACTTTTAACTATAAGAAGCAACCTACCGTTTACATAGGCAATACGGTTTTGTATGCAACCTCTGCGCTTGCTTCAAAGAATAGCAGCATACCTCAGTATGTCCAAGGCGAAGTGGGGCGTTTAGTTAAAGAAACTTTCCGCGAGCATAAGGCTGGAAGAATTTTTGCTCTTACCGGTCAGCGAGACGTTTCTCCTGTCGGTTACACAAGGTTTGGCGAAAATCCTCTTTAAGCTATGACACTCGTTAATGCCAGAGCTGCTTTTGAAAAAGCGGTAACCGATGCAGTCGCTGCCGCTGACGCTACGGTGCTAATGATTTACGACAACGTTGCTTATACCACTCCTGGCAAAACCAAAAAGTACATTTTGATGAGCATAAACTTTAATCGTTCAACGCTACAGAACCAAGGTGCGGCTCAGGACTACTACTCCGGTGTGATCCAATGCAATGTTTACGTTCCAAAGGCTGCTGGAACGTCTGTGTTGTCCGCGATTGGTGAGTCTGTTATTGACGGTCTGACTTCTGTAAACGCTTCTGGCTATACGGACACCTATAGCGTGGTTCCTAGAGTTTTAGACATTGTGGGGCCATCTGTTGTTGAAGCAGAAGATCGTTCTCACTTTATCGGGATTATTTCTTGTCAATTCACAGCAGTGGTGTAATGTACTAGAGCAAATGGTTTTAGTTCATGCGTGCTACTGAGCTGCTTCGGAACAAGTTTGGCGTCAGCCAGCTTTATAAGCACGAAGTCAAGGACGGTGATGATGTGGTGCTTGAGGTGTATTGGCATCCATTAACGATTGCTGAAAGAGAGTCAATCCAGAAAAAATCTGGAGACGAGTCCAACGACTTTGCTTTGGGCATGATGATTGAAAAGGCGTTAGACGCTGACGGTAATCGTATGTTCCAAGATGGTGAGCGTGCTGCTCTTCGCCGTGACGTTGAGGCTTCCGTCCTTCAGGACATCCAGCTAGCAATGCTTAGCTCTGGAGCGGAGAACAAAGTGGAGGAAGCGAAAGCAGACTTGAAAAGCAAATAACGACTGGCTTTTTATCTTTTTTTTAGCGAAAGAGCTTGGTATGACGGTGGTTCAGCTTACTGAGCGCCTCACTCAAGAGGAGCTTGTGGGATGGGCTGCTTTTTTCGAGATCAAGTCAGAGCAAGAGGAGAGGTCAATTCAAAACGCTAAGTCGGGTCGTGGAGCACGAACGATGGGGTCACGGTAGACTGGAGCGCAAGACTCTACGTGCTCAGCCGTGGCCAATTACAACGTAGATATTGGCGTAAGCGTAAGGGCTCAGTCTCTCAACACTTTTAACGAAAAGTTAAAAGTTACCGAAAAAAGTATAGACAGGCTTCAAAATTTACTTAAAAAATTTAAAGCTACAGCTAGTTTCAGTGAGCTGTCTGGTGCTTTAAAAACAGCTAATAACAACGTAGATAATGCGATACGCGGAACAAAAACGTACGAAAAAGCTCTTCTAGAGGCTGCTAAGGCAGGAAGGCTGTTAAACAAAGAGTTAAGCGAAAGAGCGCGTATTCAGGCGCGATTAACTAATTCTGAATCAGGTTTTGGCGCGTTTAGCCGTCAGGCTGCCGGGCTTTCTGGGCGTCAACCGCGTACGCAGCCTCTTCGTGTCACACGTAAAAGACGTAGGGGCTTAAACCAATTTTCTTCGCCGATTGGGCCGTCACAGGCTCCAATGGCGGGGCCGCAGTTGCCGCCAAATTTTAATGCACAAATAAGAGCCGCTGTAACCGCTTCAAGGCAAGTTGAAGCTCAAGTAGAAAGAAACGCTCAGGCAAGCATTGAAGCCGCAAAAAAAGTATCTCAGATAGAGCTGGCGCTAGATAGAAAACTAGAAATGGCCGGGCTTAAACGAGAAATGAATATATTTAAAAACAAAGAAAAATTAGCAGTTCAAAGTTTTCAGAACGAAAAAAGACGAAACAAAGAGCAAGTAGCGGACTTTGACAAAAGGCTTAGACAAGCTACTACCGCAAGGAGCGCCGCTGGCAAGCAAAAAAGCAAAAGCCGCTCTGATCTTGCGCTTGGCATTGGCTTTCCACTTTTGTTTGGCGGTGGCGCGGGCTCAATTGCCGGTGGTGCGTTAGGAGCCCTTGGAGGAGGGGGAATGGGCGGCCAAGTTCTTGGCAGTGCTATTGGCGGACAGCTTGATCAATTTGCTCAAAGAACAACAAGCTTTGCACAAGCCTTGAGGGGCGCAGGAGACGTAACTCAAGAGCTTGAAGGTTTTATAGGCGTATTAAATTCTGAGACTTCTCGTCGAATAAAAATTCTTCAAGAGTCTGGACAGACGGCTAAAGCAGCAAATGCTGCTTTCAAAGAGCTTAGTAAAACTATTGGCGTTGATAACGCAAAAGCTCTTGTTCAGGCTGGTAAAGACTTTGAGACTCTTGGCAATAAGACTACTCAGTTTTTCACAATTCTTGGAGCATCAATCGCAAGTCTTTTTCAGGAGGCTTTTTATCTTAACCTGAGAGATCCGTTGTCAGGCGTGCCAGCGGCAAGCCCAGAGCTTTTAGATAGGCGCAGGCAAGCAGGTGAAAGCTTGGGTATATCCCGACTAGAGACGGCGGCTGTTCGGGCTGGCGGAACTGGCAATCTAGAAAAAGAAGCTGAGGCAGACAAAGCAATTATAAGGCAAAAAAAGTTAAACGATTTAAGCAAATTTGGAAGGGACGTCGAAGAAGGAAAGTTAGATATTGTTGAAGATCATAACGTAAAATTAAAAATACTAGAGGACGCAAAGCGAAGTATTTTGCAAATAGATTTAGCTTTACTTGATGCTACTAGACAAGCAGAGAAAGAGGCTGAGCGCTTAGCCGAGCAGAAGAAACGCAAGCAAGAAGCAAAAAGAAAGCAAGAAATGCGGGAAATGAGACAACTTCAAGAAGGAATTTTTAAAGAAGACCTAAAGCAGCTGCAAATACAGTCCAAGATTAATCAACTTAATCAAAGTGACCTTGAGGCAATAGAAACCCAAAAGCAAGAGCTTGAGTTGGTGTTAAATGCCAGAATAGATCAAGTAAAACTTTCTGGAGAAGACTTAAGTCTTCAAAAAGAAAAAATTGATACTTTAATGCTTGAAGCTTCTTTGCGGCTTGAGGGTTTAGATCAACTTGAAGAACAAATTAAATTAACTGAACAACTTAATAATTTATCAGCAGCAGCTGGATTTGATGTAGCTGGCGTAGCGAACAACATAGCCCCGTTCCAGAGGGGCATGGGAACGGAGGGCAGTCCTGTTTCTTTTGAAAAGGGAGCGGAGCTTGCGCCTTTAATTGAGCAAGAACTTCAACTTGACAAGATTCTTGAGAAGTATCCAATGATTGGCGAAGCAGCACAAGCAGCAGCCGGAATGGTCACGCTTGGCGTCAACGAGATGATTAATGGAACGAAAAGTGCAGAAGAAGTCTTCTCTGAGTTTTTGAAGAGCGTTGGTGACATGTTGATAAAAACAGCTCAGCAAATGATTGCTCAGTACATTGCTATAGGCATTGCCAAAGCTTTTGCTGGCTTACTAGGGGGATCGTCTTCTCCAGGTATTAGCGAGTTTGGGGGGAGTTTTGGAGCGTTTAGCCCAGGTGCCAGTTTTAATGTGCCAGCTTTGCCTTTCGCTGAAGGCGGTTACGTTACCGGCCCAACCAACGCTGTAATCGGAGAAGGTGGCGAACCTGAGTACGTCATCCCAGAATCCAAAATGCGTGAAAGCATGGGACGTTATTCCAGGGGTTCACGCGGTGACTCTGTTATTCCTGCAAGCGGTGGAGGCGGTGACGCATCTGGCGGTGGAACGGCAACACTGGCACCAATTGACGTGCGCTATAGCGTGGAACGCATCAACTCTGTCGATTACGTCACTGCCGATCAGTTCCAAGCTGGAATGCGAGAAGCAGCCAGCAGCGGCGCAAAACAAGGCGAACAACGTGCTTTGTCTACGCTGAGGCAGAACACGACGCAGCGTAGAAGGATTGGAATCTAATGTCTGACTCAACGCTTGCCTTTGCTCATTATTTGAGCTTGCGACCGCCTGGAAGCGGAAGCGGTTATTCGTTCCAAAACTATTGGGTGAATGAGGATGCCCCATTCTTTAATGTAGACACAGGAGCAAGAGTTGAATTTGCGTTTTTACCGTTTGCGTTCTCTGGGGCAACAGTGACTAAGGCTGGAGACAATCAGCCTGCGTCTATTGCTTTTCCCAACAACGAGCTAAGCCGTCCCTTTGCAACGATTGCTGTTCAGGATCAATACATCGCAAACGTTAGAACTGTTTTGATCAACCCAGACAACAGGGAGGATTACACGTTGATCAGCCGTTACGTCGGGCAGATTGTATCTGCGAAATGGTCGTCAATAGCTTTAACGCTTGAGCTTGCTTCAGTGTTTGATGCTGTTGGATCTGACGTTCCACGCAAGCGTTTAAATCGTCAGCTAGTGGGCAGTTTGCCTCTCACCAGCCGAGTCAGAGTGTCTTGACTGATCTTATTGATTTGATTGGGCGGCCTTACCGTCTTGGCGCTGATGGAACGGAGAAAGACGGGGCGATTGACTGCATTCATCTGGTTTACATAGCCTTGGATCGTCTGGGCATTGAGACCCCGCAGTTCAAGGAGTCTTGGTACGGGCAAACAGTTAGGCAGTTTGGGCGTGATCTGTTGCGGTGGGGAGATCGAGTTGACCGGCCTCAGTATGATGGTGACGTGCTATTGCTAAGCGAAGGCAGTCCTGTCTTTGCGGTCTTTTGGAACAAAGGATGTCTCTACATAAATCTGCATCTGAACGCGGTGGCATGGTGCCGTATAGGCACAGAGTCATTCAGCCACTGCTTCCGTATGAAAAGCGTTTAATAAATGCTCTTGGTTGCAGTGAGGAAGAGTACCGTCATTTTTCAGCAGAAGTAGAGCGTAAAAGCAAAGAAAGACCTGAAGAATACGCGCATATCCCTGATATTCAAAACGGCCCAGCGGCTGTCCCAATTCTGATCAGTCTCGTTATTGGCGTTGTTTCGACAGCAGCATCTTACTTGTTGGCACCTAAGCCAAAGATGCCAGACGAACCAGCGGAAATTAGGCGTCGTCAACTTGGCAGCCAGTCTGGGCGTACTATCTTTTCGCCTAGCTTTGGTTTCGATTCAGCGCAAGAGCTTGCATCTTATGGAAATGTTGTTCCTATCGTCTTTACTCGTAGAGAAGAAGAGTACGAAACAGGCGGCTTGCTGATTTCACCGCAGCTTGTCTGGTCTCGGATGAAGAGCTGGGGAGGCTATCAAGTTGCAGAGATTGTTACTGTTGCGGGCCAAGGCAGTATTGCAAAGCCACAGCTTTCAGGTGTCTTCCTTGGCAACAATGCACTTGATGGCATTTACGAAGCGTATTTCGATTTTTATTGGAACGGTGGCTTTGAAGCTTTAGGCGCTGGCAGTCGTTTGCGTGCATATAACCTGCGCTATGGAAATCTTTTTATTGATGGCAATAACGACAATCCAGGCATAAATGGAAGTGATCAAGCATTTTATTGCCCAACCAGAGAAGGCTCAAATCAGCCTGGTTTTTGTGGAGCGTTTAGCCCAACCTCCCAAACAAGATTTGGGGTTTATTCCGGGATTCCAAACGGCACACCAGTTCGACCAGATTGGAGAGTGATTTCACTTTTAGATTCTGGCGAAGACAAGCAAAGGGATGAAGCTGCAACACAAATGAGAAAATATGTTGACGGTTATTTAGCCATTACTCATCGTTATGGCGGTGGCCTTACAGGCGGAACGACAACTGCTGGGATGCCTGGAACGGGGGTGAACTACTGCCGTCGAATTGGAGTTATTGAGCATTATCCTGTAGGCGGTGGCGTTAATACTGTTACTCATACTGTTGAAGACAGCCGGACCTCGGCAAACCAAACTCTCGAAAGATGGGGGAACCTAACCCGCGAGGTTGAAGTCAATCCAGGCGATAAAATTGTTATTTTGCTTGGTAAGGGAAGACAAGAACCAGAGCCTTTCCCAATCGTCGGGGATCACGATTTTCCCCCAGCTGATCTAAGCGATATAAGGTCTTCGATCCAGGGCGAATCTACTCGTTACGATCAGTTGCTGAGCAAAGGTTCAACTTGGATGATTGGCAGGTCTACTTGGCAGGTTATTGAACGCCCCAACGAAAGGTACGACCCAGAGAGGCATTCAGCAAATGGATTCAGGATTACTCTTAAGTGCTTAGAAGGTTGGAGCCGTAACCAGCGCAAGATTGGCATTGTGGATCGTGCGGCAATTGAAAGCGAAAAGTATCTACCGTTTTCCGACATCGAAGAATCATATTATCCAATCCTTAAGTATGAAATTGGTACATTTCAAAACACTAGGGCTTGTGATGTAACTGAGATTGGCATTAAGTCTCAAGTGTGGGCAAAGTTTAATAGCATAACAAATTTCAACACATTAAAGTCTCCGGGCATAATGTATCAGTTGAATGAAGAAGATATTCAAGTTACTGGCGGAAAGATGACAACTTATGCCCACAGGATGTCATTGTTTGCGCTTGACGTGCGTTTGAGTGATTACGACGAAACAGCTACAAGCAATAAAGGTTGGACGAATTTAGGGCCATATCTTTTTGCAGTAGTAGGCGATTCACCTGTTGACATTTATTCCTTTATTAGGGTGACTCACCCTTCTCACAATCAGTTTGAGTACAGACTAAGACCTTTTAATAGTGCCATCCCAACGCAGCAAAGCGCAGGGACAAACACTGTCTTTGTTCTTGATGGAGCGAGAACGCCATTGCAGCACTGGAGCGTTTCAACTTATCTTGGCAGCTTTACTCTCGCAGGTCGCGGATATTTTGCTCAGCCAGTCGACTACTTTACTCATCTAGAGATGGCGATCGTTCCCGAAAAGATAACAGACGAAGATGGAAAAGTTAATCTTGTTTATGGAGGCTTCCAGCCAGACCCGTCAAAGAAAAGTGTCAGCTTGGTAAGTATTACAGCAACCGAAACAGCCGGTATTTATACGATGGGCCAAGGGATTGAGCCAAGGACTTTGAGCAACATCTTGTCAATTGTTGCTAATGAAGATCCTTACTTTGACGACATTGCAGTAGGCACGCAAAAGAATGTCAATTGGCAGTACACGAGGGACTCAGGGCGTGAGGTTTACATGGACATGTCAATTCGTGTCGTCAAGACTGACTACGACGGAACAGCTAGAAACAAGTGGTGGGAGATTGCAGCCACGGTAATTAGAGATATAAACGGTGAGTGGAACGTAGGCGATACGTTCGTCAAGTTTGCACGAAATACAAACGGGATTCAGTTTTCGTTTAAGTATGAAATTGTTTATGGCTCAACTTATCAAGAATTTGATACTCCTCAATTTGCTACCAGACTGTTTCAGCGTTACAGCGGAGTGGCGGAAGTTTCACACTATGGGGACTTGATTAGCCGCAGTTGTGACGACGGCCCTGAGCATGAATTGATTTACGTCAACGAAACGCTTAGTGAAGAGGATCCTGTTGATTACAAGGGATGCGCTGTTGCTGGGTTGAAATTGAAGTCAAGCGATAACTTTACGCAGCTTGACCAGCTTCGCTGTTACTTAAGGACTGGCGTTGAGGTGGAACGGTTGTTGGATGGCGACGTTGCTGCCAGCAATCTGCTTACAGATCTGATGTGGTATTTGACTACGAACAAAGACACCGGAACGGGTTCAATTGTTCATTCTGGTTTGATTGACCGAGACGCTTTGCTTGTGACTGCCAAGTATTTACGAGCCAATCAGCTGTTTTGGGACGATGTAATTGCTGAGCCTGTGAATCTTCGCACTTGGCTTGCTGCTCAAGCCCCTAGCGTTTTGTGTTTTACAAGCATGAAAAACGGCAAAATGTCACTTGAGCCTGCGCTCCCTTTCCGTAGCAGTGATGGAGTCATTGACGCATCCCAGCCGGTGGCGATTTCAGGCATGTTTACTGAGGGCAACATGATTGAAGACAGCCTGGAAATTAACTGGTTAGAGCTAGAAGAAAGAAAACTGTTTCAAGCTTCAGTTTTTTACACTCGATCTAGGCTTAATCAGTTCCCAGAGCAAAGGACTCTTGTTGCTCGTTACACGGATATAGCAAACAGCTCAGAGCTGCCTGTTGAGGAGTTTGACTTTAGTCATATTCACAGCACCGAGCACGCAAAGAAAGTTGCTCGATACTTCCTTGCAATTCGCCGTTATCAAACTCACACGATCACGTTCCAAACCTTGCCCTGGGGTTTAAGCCTTGAGCCGGGCAACCTTATTCGAGTTGCCAGTGAGATGAGCCCTTATCGCCCTGAGAACAATGGGGTCATTAACGACAATGGCGGTGTCATCTCTGTGGTCCCATTGGATGACGGTAACTATCCCGTTTTTTATTGGAACCGTCAGAACGCTGTAATCCAGGAAGGCACGTTAGAGATCAAGAACGGCGTTGCCACTGAGTTGTTTGGAACGGTGTTCTCCATAAAAGGAGGCTCTAACGAAGATTCGCAGATCTATCAGATTGAGGCTCTTGACGTGAACGAAGATGGAATTGTCACGATTAAGGCCAGCAATTACGCAGTAGACTCAGAAGGCAGGAGCTTACTGGCGCGTGACGCGCTGGGTGAGAACAACAACTTTGAGTTTGTCGGGGGTGATGTGGACTAATGGCATTTCCTACTATTGCGCCAACGGCAAGATCCTTTGATTATGGCGATTGGCCTGTAAAGAAATTCAAGTCTCAAAACGGGTCCGAGGTCAGGATTCTCTATGGAGACAAGAGGGTCAACCACACGCTTTCGCTTAGCTACGAAAACATCACTGACACTCAGGCCGAGCAGTTTGCACAGCACTATTACGACCAAAAGGGCACTTATCAGACTTTTGACTTTGGCACTGCCATTTCAACGATTGGCCAAGGCTGGGAAGGTTCCTCAAATTTCTTTGATGCTGGATCGGCAGTTCAATGGCGCTACGCAGAACCTGTATCGATCACTCAAGTTCGACCGGGCATAAGTAGCGTTACAGTGAGCTTTATTGCTGTTGGAGTGAGCTGATGGCCAAGGTTTACACCGGCAGAGATGGCGCTTTACAGATAGCTGGCACGACTGTGGCCAAGGTCGTCAGTTTTGCGTTCCAAAGTGATTTGGAAACGTTAGAGACCACTACGTTGAGCGACAGCATTCGCAGCTATTGCGCTGGCATTGTTGGCTATTCAGGCAGTGCGTCTTTGCTTTATTACAAGGACGACTCAGACTCAATCAATACGACTGACATTCTTAGCAAGCTGATCAAGACCGGAACAGCTGGCGTCAGCTCTACAGACACGGTTGAGTTGACGTTTCGATGGATTGATGGAACGGACAACAACGACATCAAAATGACTGCATACGTTACAAGTGCAAGCATGGGCGCTGCAACTGCTGACTTGGTTCGAGCAGAGATTTCTTTTGTTGGAACGGGCGCGTTGTCAACCGCGACAATCTGATGACCGTCTATTTAGGGACATTTGGGGAAGTTGAACTGCAAAGGCAGTTTGATGGTGGTGAGCTGTCTTCTGTTATTAATACAAGCGACGTGAACGTTACGAAGAAACGTTTTAGCTTTGATTTTGAACATGGCCAGTTGATAACAGGCGATCAACTGCAAATTAAAAGCACAGACGGAAGCGCCTTAGATTTTATCGATAGTTACACAGCCGACAGCATTACAAGGTTTATCTATGTTGACGAGCTAGATGGCGTAAGGCTTTACACGAGTTTTGCTAACGCAATTAATGGAGGGACTGCAAACGCAGTTACGCTTGCTGCTCCAGGGAATGACATCCCAATCAAGGTTGCGGTGCAGAACAGTACAGGCCGTTTGCTGGCTCAGGTCAGCAGTTTTGAGCTTAACACTGAACGGGAAACCGTTGACACGACAACGCTGTCAGATGAGTTTAGGAGCAGGATCAGCACGTTAATGTCTGGCTCTGGCCGGATGACTTGCTTTTGGGAATATACCGGCGACACCACAAATGAGCTTCCGCATTACTTGTTGGAGCTTTCTTTAAGGACTCGCGTTGGCAGTCAGTTCGGCGGAAAGTTTTACATTAAAACAAACAGCTATAACCCCAGTGGGGCAGCTGGAACGGCTGATGATGAGATCTGGTATGAGCTGACTGGAGTGCTTACGGCTTGCGCTGTTCAGTTTTCGCCTTCCACAACCGTGCAATTCACTGCTGATTTTATTACTACTGGAGCAATCCAGATCAGGATGAAAATTGATCCAACGAGTGATGTCTTGCAGGAAAGTGGGGATGACATACTCTTGGATCAGGATGCTAACGCTAAACTGCTCCTAGAGACCGACCAGTAACCGCAGAGGAATGACCGCTAATGGCTGACCTGAAAATTAGTGATCTTTCGGCCCTTACCGGAGGAAACCTGGCTGCGGCTGATGAGCTTGCCATCGTCGATTCAAGCGCATCTGAAACCAAGAAAATTACAGTCAGCGCCCTGATCGATTCAGGCGTTGATCTGATTTCAAGTGGTGGGATACCTGGAGCCAAGATTTTATTTGGATCGGCAGAGATTGCAGGAACTGCGCTTGCAAATAGCGCGGTCACAGCGACTCAACTGGCTGACAACGCTGTTACGGCTGCCAAGATCGCTGACGAGGCAACCGTTGACCTTGTCACAACCCTGCCGGGTGCTGGTGCGTTTACCGGACAGATCGCTTTAGACACTGACGACAATAAGATTTATATCTGGGACGGTTCTGCTTGGCAGAGCGTTAAGGGTGCCGGTTCGGTCAACACAATTGTTGGCAGCAGCTCTGGGTTGGTCAATATCAACATCAGCACAAGCGGTGATCAGGTCACGATCACTCCAACGCTAGATAACACGACATCAGCCGCTCATTTCCTTGGTGGGCCTACTGGTGCCGGTGGAGCGGTTGCCTATAGGGCTATTGCGGGCACGGATTTACCTGTTGCAACGACATCGAACAAGGGAGGTGTTGCCGTCAATGGCAATGGCCTGGTGATGAGTGGCAATGAGATTCGCGTTAATAACACCGTTAGCGCGAACACAACTGAATTTCAGCTCACCAAATATGACGCCAACGGCTTGATCACCAGTGGCCGTTTGGTTACAGCAGCAGACATGCCTGAAGCGGCTTCCTCTACGAGAGGCGCTGTCTTCCCTGGCTCAGGTTTAACCGTTGCTTCTGGCGGCGAGCTGAATCACACCAATTCGATTACGCCTGGAACGTTTACCAAGGTTACGGTTGACGCTCAAGGGCACATAAGTTCAGCGACAAACATTGCAGCGGCTGACGTTCCAGAGCTGGACGCAGGCAAAACAACAACAGGCGCTTTCCCGTCTGCCCGCATTCAGAACAGCTCGATTGATGGGTCGAAGCTTGCCGACAGTTCTGTTACCAAGTTTGGTGGTGCGGGAGCAACTGACAACATTGTTACCTTCCCAACGGCTGACTTTAAGGGTCAGTTCTTCTATGACGAGAAAAACGAAGATCTATACGTTCATACGGGGAACTCATTCGTTCCAATTACTGTTATTAGCGGCAACTTAGTTCTTGCTGGAATCTATAACGCAAGCAGCAATTTGCTTGCCAGCGTAACAACTGCTGGTTCTGCTGCTGGTTTTACGGCAGGCAGTGCATTGCCTAGCCCTGCGGTCACCAACCTCAACTATTACGTTGTGGTTGATGTAAGCGGCACTGGTTCTGGCGCGGCACCTGGCGTGAGCTTGGCTCCACCAGACATGTTGGTGAGCCTTGGCACAGGAACAACGTTCAGCTTGGTGGACGTTTCCAACGCTATTGCTGGACAAACCGCCAGTAACATTTCAGTCACACCTGCGGGAAACATTGCCGCAACTGATGTTCAGGCTGCGCTGCAAGAGCTTGACACCGAAAAAGTTGGAGCTGCTAGCCCAACGTTTACGGGCAACGTCACCATCGACACGAACGGAACGATTGTCTTCGAGGGCAGCGCATCTGATGCGTATGAGACCACACTGACGGTCTCCAACCCAAACGCTGACCGGACCATCACGCTACCGAATGTGACTGGAACGGTTGTCACGACTGGTGATACAGGAAGTATCACTAGCACGATGATTACAGATGGTGCAATCCTTGACGCCGACATCAATGCTTCTGCTGAGATCGCAGTCAGCAAGCTCGGTAACGGCACAGCCCGTCAACTATTACAAACCGATTCTGGCGGCAGCGGAGTTGAGTTCACTAGCAATGTTGATGTTCCTGGAACGTTAGATGTGACCGGCGTTGCAACGTTCGACAGCACTTCAACCTTTGCGGGTATTGCGACGTTTAATGCAAACATCGTGATGGAGGGCACGTCTGCCGACGCTCATGAGCTGACGTTGACTTGTAACCCAACAGCTGATGTGACGGTTACGTTGCCTGATGCAACGACAACGGTTGCTGGCCTAGCGGTTGCTCAAAGCTTCACGAAGGCACAGCGTGGAACGGTTGTTGCCTTGAGCGATGGGGCAACGATTGCGGTGGACTTGAGCTTGTCAAATAACTTCAGCGTGACGCTCGGCGGAAACCGGACACTAGGCGATCCAACAAACGTGACTGCTGGTCAGTCTGGTGTGATTGTTGTCACGCAGGATGGAACGGGAAGCAGGACGCTTGCTTATGCCGGGACGAAGTACAAGTTTGCTGGAGCGACTGCGCCAGTTTTAACGACGACGGGAGGTGCTGTTGATATTTTGGCTTATTATTGCGAAAGTGCTACGCGCATTACAGTTACTTCATTGCTGAACGTCTCATGAGTATTCCTGGAAGCGCGTCAC
>VMHT01176846.1_pt1 | contig 24149 bp, 25 predicted proteins | sample 4693611 | NCBI WGS metagenome assembly VMHT01 (sample SAMN12280063, study PRJNA550983) | marine metagenome | isolation source: seawater sampled from same location over 5 years 0.02-0.2 micron viral filtrate | place: USA: collected off the coast of southern California halfway between the port... ...
AGGTCTGCTTCCATATCACCATTTACATATAATCTTCTATCACTTGGATTAGTAGTATATCCAACTGCTAATCTTTGAGTTGAGGTTGTAGGATATAAAAACTCTTCATTATTTAAACTGCTGTTTCCAACAGACCATTTTGTCCCACCAGTAAAAGTTCCCCACGCTGGTTTTCCACTTGCTACTGATAATAATTGACCCGCTGTTCCTATTGGTAGTTTGGATAATGTATTAGTAGTATCACAATATAAAATATCTCCAACTGTGTATGTATTAAAACCAGTTCCACCGTTGCTTTGTGGTATTGTTCCAGTTAAACTAATAGTTGTTCCAGTTATATCAATATTACCAGTTCCAGTATAAGTTGTATCTACCTCATTAGACCAAACGGGTAATCCACCCGAAACTTTAAGAACTTGTCCCGTAGCACCAATATTTAATTTTGTTAAAGTATTAGCAACGAGAGAAAAAATCATATCTCCCGCATTACAACCCGTAAAACCCGTCCCCCCTTTACTTACTGGGATAGTGGTTAATTCAAAGGTTAATCCACCCGTTAAAACTATGGGAGAAGTTGCACTATACATAGTTCTCCACTCTGGTAAAGTTCCAGTTCCATTCATTCTTAAAATGTCACCAGCCGAACCGTGTGCTAATTTTGCTAATACATTATCAGAAGAAGCATAAAGTAAATCTCCCTCTGTATAACTTGTTAAACCAGTTCCACCTTTATTATATGGGACTGTTCCTAATTGAAACTCTGTCCCCGATAATGTTAATGGAGATTGAGCGGTATAAGTTGTATCATTATCACTACCCCAAACTGGAACACCACTACTAACTTTTAAAAAATCACCATTAGAACCAATAGGTAATTTACTTAATGTTCCTTGTCCCGTAGAAGAAGAACAATATAAAATGTCACCTTCCGTATAAGAAACTATATTCGTGCCTCCTTTACCAATAGGAACAGTTGATAATGTAAAATTAGTTCCCGCTACAAATAGTGGTGAGGTTGCTGTATAAGTAGTGTCTATTTCGTCCTCCCACGCTGGTAATGAAGTTGCAGAAGAAACTTTCAAAACTTGACCCGAACTACCTATGTTTAATTTTGTTAAAGTATTTACTACATTACAAAATAAAATATCACCACTATTATATCCCGTTACACCCGTTCCACCTTTATTTGCTGGAACAGTGCTTAATTCAAAGGTAGTTCCACCAGTTAAAGTAATAGGACTTGTTGCTCCATACATCGTTCTCCATTCGGGGATTGTTCCAACTCCATTCATTCTTAATATATCTCCCGCATTTCCTTTTGCGAGTTTAGTTAATGTATCAGTAGCAGAACAATACAACATATCACCAGCAGTAAAACTTGTTAAGTTTGTTCCACCTTTACTTATAGGCACGGTAGTTAATTGAAACTCTGTTCCCGATAATGTTAATGGAGATTGTGCTGTATATTCTGTATTATTATCATCAGCATATTCCAAAGCAGTTCCTCCACTATTTACCTTAATAATTTTATTAGCACTTCCTATTGTTGATAATCCTTTTAATGCTATAATATCACCAGTTCTTTCTAATGGTAATGATACAGTTATACTTTCAGCATTATCAGCACCCCATTCTGGTATTGTTCCACCACTATTCATTTTTAATACTTGACCCGCATTTCCTTTACCGAGTTTTGCGAGTGTATTAGTAGCACTTGCATAAATCATATCTCCCGCTGTGTATGATGTAATATTTGTTCCTCCTAATGTAGTAGGGACTGTTCCTAATGTTAAATTATTACTACTGACTGCTAATGGAGAAGATACACTTGTTATAAATCCTCCTTGACCTACTAATGCGAGTGTGCCGTTAGTGGAGGGTAATGTTATAGTAGCAGAAGAAGCAAGACCAGCGGGTGCTTTTAGATTAATTTGATTTGTCCCATTTACAGCGTCTTCACGAAAAGAAAGATTACCACCATTATTAAGTCGTAAATTATTTTGACTTAAAATAATTCTTTCATTATCACTTTCTCCAAACTCAAATGAAGATGCGTTAAATTGTCCCGTCGGCGTGTATTTATATATTTGCGTTCCATCCTTTTCTCTAAAAACAAAAAAATTACCAGTTTGGTCGTGTTTTAATTCAAAACCCAGTGCGGATACGGGTTCGCAATCAAATCTTATATAACTATCTGGTGGTATTGATACTATATCAGTTATATCTGATGGTTGTAGATATGCAGAAGCAATCCTTTTCCAATTTTGGTCTTCCCAAATTAATGCATTATTAGAAGGATTGATTTGTAATATTTTATTAGCACCCCCGAAACCATTAATCCCTTTGAGTGCTATATCTACTGGTTGATTAGGACTTGACTGCGTTACTACTACTGGTAATGTCCCCTCAAAAGTATCAATGGTATTCACATAGACATTTGTATCTCCATTAGAATTAGTTAAGTTTCTCATTTATTATACTATAATAGAAGATTTTATTTTGGATTTTTGAAGTTATTAATGAATTATATATTATCTCTGAAAATCCAATTTTTTATTTTATATCTTTCTTTTTTTGTTTTTTATATAATTTCTTAACAAACTGATTATATTTTTCTTCACTTTTTAATTTTTTTCTTTCAACAGAGGGTTTAGTTCTTTCTATCTCTTTTTTCTCTTCTTCTGGATTAGGTAAATCGTAGGGTGTTTTTTCAACTTTACATTTCGGTAAAATAATTTTATTAGTCTTCATTTCTGAATTATACATTTATAATTATTAATAATATTTTATTTTATTATAATATATATAATGAGTTCAAAAAAAAAATCTAAAAGTGTTGAACGAACCAAACCAGACAAATCATCTAAAAGGATAGAACCAGATATTATACAAGTAAAGCAACCATTATCAAGAGGTAATCAAAATGCTAATTCTAATAAAAATACACAAGTAGTTCAGATAGTATTTCCACCAGATACAGAAATAAGAAAAGTTAAGAAGAAAAAAAAAGGTAAATCATCTGCTGTAAAAAAAAGAGAAAAAGAAAGAGAAGAATTACTAAATCAATTAAAACAAAGATTAGAAGAATATGATAGATTACAAGAACAAGCACAAAAACTTCAAATAAAAATACCAGAAGAAATAGGTATAAAAGTTATTAATCAAGGTGATTTAAAAACTAATGAAGATATACAAAATTATATTACTGATGTTGTTAATAAAGTAGCAAAATTACAAGAATTAATACAACAATCTCAACAACCTTCATCTGCTGGATTACCTATAAGATTAGGTGGTGGTATAATGCAATTACCAACATTACCACCAAGAATGGATAGTAATATACAACCAACAAGACCTCCACAACCAAGACCTCCACAACCAAATCCTCAACAACCAGATAAAACAAAAGAAGAATTAGATAAAATAGCAAAAGATATTCAAGATAGAATAGATAGTGGTGGTGGTGATGGATATGCTCCTTTTCAACCATCACCTTCTCAACCTTCGGTGCCTGGTTCAGAAATACCCTTAAAAGAAGGAGATTTAATTATGAATAAAGGAATACAAGTGGGTGATAAAAGAGTAGATGTAGAAGCACCAAAGGGTTGGGAGCCCATTTATAGAAGATTTAGAATGTATTTAGAAAATGTAGCATTTATTACAAGTAGAAATGAACTACTGGATGGAGTATATCATATACCATTAGATAAAGAAAATGATTTATTCCAAGATAGAGATAAAGTAAAAGCAGATTATTTAGTATGGTTTAATGGATTAGAAAGAAACTTAAATGCTTATATATTAAATCCTCAAAATCAAATAGTTAATATGGTTCATACACAAATGGGAGAAGATTTAAATATGCGACCACAAGATTTAGCAAAAAAATTATTAACACAAGAAGGTGTAAAGTTTTCTGAAATAACTGGTGGTAATGAATTACCTAACATAGCAAATAGAATTATGCAAGGTGGTGAAAGTCCATATAAAAATGCTGATGATAATAAAGAATATAAAAAATATATGGATAAATATTATAATATAGAAACTAAATTACAAAAAGTAAGACAAGAAATCCAATCAATAGAAGCAACTAAAAAACCTATTGATGACCTTAAAGCAAGAGAATTAAATGAAAAAATAAATAGATTACAAACTGATTTAGAAGGTTTATTTAATACAATAAAACCAAGTGTTAAAATTGTAGCAACTGTATATGAAGATAAAATGAATGTAAGATTTAATGATATGAGAAATGAATTAGGTAGGTTACAAAGTCCATCATCACCACCATTACAACCACCAGTAATAGACCCTATTATAAATAGTGAGGAAGGAGCAAGAAATAGAATTAAACAATATTTTAATACTAATGTAGGTAGATTTAATGATAGTATGCGACAAGCATTATCTCAATTATTCGGAGAAGAGTTTGCTATTGAAGTTCAGAATGAACCAGTTGCTAATAAAAAAAGAGAAATGATTGCTAATAAGTTTTATCCATATATGGATAAAGCAGAACCAGATTGGGAAGCAAAACACGAAGCAGACAAACCACGAAATAGGGAGCCCAGAGGTGATGATGATGCATTTTCTAATCCTCAAAGAAGAATGGTTACTAATACATTTATGTTCTAATTAATAATAAAAAAAAAATATTTATTAATAATATATATAATGGAAAATGTTAGTGCTAATAAATTAAAAAAAGGATTATCAAAAATAAAGAAAGATATTAATAGTAAAGTAGGAGCAGTATGGAAATTAAAAAAACCAGAATTAATATCAAAAATTAAAAGTTTAAATTATAAATATGATGAAAAAAAAAATGAATTAACAACTGATAGTATGATTAGAAAACCAAGAAAAATTAAATTATAATTTATTTATTTTGCTGGGTCTATTTTTATTTTTACAAGTGAATTATCCTTTATTTTTTTTATTAACATTTTTGCTATTTGTATATGAATACTGTGGTATAAATCAAACTTTTTAAGTTCTTTCGGATTATCTATTTTTATTTTTTTTTCACCTTCTTTATATGCTAAATTAATTTTACCATCTTTACTATTTGCTAAATAATGTAAAAACTTTAATGGATTTACTATTTTTAAATATTCTTCCATTTGTTTTTCATCAATACCACCTAAACCTTTTGCATATTCTATTATTAATTCTCTGATTTTTTTTGATAAAGATGTTAAAACTTTTTTAGCATAAATAACAGACCATTTTTTTAATAAGTCTGGTTCTATTTTTCCACCTTTTAATGATATATCAAAAATCTCTTTTGCTGTTTTATTTGGATTACTTAATCTTAAATCTAAATAAATATAAGACCATAAAGCACATAATCCACCTTGATTAGTTATATAATCATTATATTCATCTATTAAAACTTTATTATATTTTTTACTTGTTTGTTCTATTGCTTGAAAACCACTTTCAAAAGGACATATACCACTTGGTGATATGTAAGTCATATTCCATTCTTTTTCAATTATATCTTTTAGTTTCTCATTTATTTTTTTATCAAACTCTTCACCTTTTGCTACTGATACACTACCACCATATTCACTTCCGTGTGGTTCAAATCTTTCAACAGTATTATTTTTAATATCCATTACTAACATATTCAGATGTTGTGGTAGAATTAACGGTATTGCTACAAATCTTTTATCACATTTTTTTTTCATAGTTTCAACTGCTGTAATAATTAAATCATTTGGTTTAAGTTCGGTAAATCCTCTATCATTATAAATATTTCCAATTATTTTTATTTTTCCATATTTCATCTCTAATCGTATTCCTAATAAAGCAGTTTTATTTCCATCTTCTATAATAAGGGGGATACAATCGTTATTATGTTTAGATAAAATATATTCATACATCGCCATTTCATAATTTGCTCTTCCAAACCAACCTATATGGTCTATTTCATTAAAATTATTAAAATCTTCTGGTGTTATTCCACTTAATTTATCTAAACCTTTAAACTCTTCTTCTTTTGGTTTTATAATTTCTGGTGGTTTAGGTTCTGGTTTTGGTTCTGGTTTTGGTTCTTTTGGTTTTTTAGGTTTAGGTTCTTTTGGTTTTTTAGGTATTAATGTAATTTTTATTCCTAATTTTTTTACTAATTCTTCTAATTCTGATTTTCTTAATTTAGAATAAGGAGGACAATTACCTTTTTTATAATCTCTAATAAGTTGTTTTAACTGATTTACTGATAGTTTCTCAATACCACTCATATATTAGTTACAGAGATTTTATTTTTGGATTTTTAAAGATATTGATAAATTATATATTTGCTTCAAAAAGTCAATTTAATATTTAATAATTAATTATTAATTTAAAATTATTTTCTTGTATTATAATATAAGAATGCCGAAAAAGAAAACTAATACTGAATTATTATTAGATTTTATTGAGAGTGTAAAAGATAAAGTTTCACCTCAAACACAAAAAACTTATTTGCAAATATCAAATACATTACCATTTAATGTATTAACCACACAAACAACAATTATAAAAAAATTAAATGATTTATATAAAAATCCTAATACAAAAGCATTATATCTGAATATGATTATTTTAGTTAGACGACATAATGGAGATGAAACAGATAAATTAATAAAGTTTAGAAACTCATTAAGAGATGATATAATAAAAATAAGAAAAGAAAAAATGAGTGAAACAAAAAAAGATTTACCCAGTTATGATATATTAGTAGAAAAATTAAATAATTTAAAAGGAGTATCATATATAATAAATTATTTATTTATAAAACACGGATTAAGAAATAAAGATGTTAATTTAATGTTCGTATCAAAAATACCAAAAGATAAAGAAGATGAAAATTATTTAACACATAGTAAGAGCAAAGCCCAATTAGATATAAACGACTATAAGACAGATAAAACATTTGGTAATAAATCTATTATAATTACAGACAAGAGATTTATTCAAGAATTAAAAGATTTAAAATTAAATGATGGTGAATATCTGATTAGAAAGAAGAATGGAGATAAATTAAAAATAAGTTCTTTTAATGAAAGAATATTAAATATGAGTATTGATAAATTAGGAGAAGCAAAAATATTTAAAGTCTTAATTGCTGATTTATTAGATAAGAAAGATTTTAAAAAGATTGAAGAATTAGTATCCACCAGAGGAACAAGTATCTCAACCATAATGAAGTCATATAATATATATAATAATGGTGATGAAAAAAAAAAAAATGAAAAAATAGAAGATGAAATAAAAGAAAACATAAAAAATGATTAATTTGAATAAATAATGGTTAATTAAACTGAAATATAACTGTTATTATCATTTTTAGAACAGATATAATTTAAATTATATGGTTTTTATACTCATATATACAGTATAATAACCAGTTTTTAACCAATTTAATCACTTTTTAAGGATTTTCAAAGATATTAATTAATTATATATTATCTCTAAAAATCCATTTAATCAAAACAAACTATACATTTATCATATATTCGTGTAAATCGTCTTCTACATTTTTTACATTTATTATCTTTTCTATTCCTATGTCTTATTCCACATTCTTCACATATTCTATTAAATGTGGGGACAAACTTATTTACACAACTTTCTCCAATAGATAATACATATTCACCATCACTTATGAAACAATTATTTTTAATCTTATGTCCGCATATACAATAATCTTGATGCTCTGGTAAATCTTCATTACCATAATTTCTTTTAAAATATGTTAAATGATTTCCTTTCTCACCTCCTATATAATACCATTCTTTCCTTAATTCTTCATAAGTTAAATTAAACTTATCTAATCCAGTTAAAAATCTTTTACTTAATTTTGTGTTAAGTTTATATTCCATATAATATATAATTAGATTTTTTTTTTATTTATCCGAAAATCTTTCCCGCCGCATAACCACCAAGACCAATTAATCCACCAATTCCAGCACCAATAGCACCAGTTTCTAATGAACCAACACCCATACCAGCAACAGCACCCTCCTCTCCACCAGTAGCCGCTCCCGCCGCAAATGCACCTAATGCACCAGCAACAAAACCAGCAGAAGCACCACCACCAGTAGCCGCAGTAACACCAGCAACATCATCACTTGCACCTAATTTTTTTAATCCTTTATATATTCCTTCCGTAGCGTATTTTTGTGTTTCATAACCAGCCGCACCAGCAACCACTTCTGGTAGAAAAGCACTCCCTAAAATTGTTGAAGTAAGACCACCAGCAATAGCACCAGTTTCAGCAGTTTTTACTGCTTCTGGTTGGTCTATATAAGGATTAACATATTGGTTCATAAGACCTTCTGCCGCTTTTCCAGTTAAATATCCTAATAATAAATTAGTAGGGTGTATTCCTCGTGCAACCTCCATTCCATAAGATTTTCCACCAACACGAATACCAGCATTATCTAATTCATTTAATTCACTTTCCATTTTATTTTGTGCTTGTGAATGTTCGTCTAATATTTTTTGTCTTTCTTGACTATCACCTTCAACAAAATTATTTACATCATCTGTATCATTAAATGTCTGTTCTTCTGATGGAGTATATCCTTGTTTTTCTGCTTCTGTTAATTTACCACCAGATTTTTCCCATAATGTTTTTTTATTATTAGTAGGTTCAACATTATTCTGATTAGCCCATTCTGTAAATGTATTTTCTTGTGTTTGTGCTTGTTGTGTTTGTGGTCTTGTATCTTCCATAATTTCATTTTCTAATCTTTGTGTTTGTTGCTCTAAACCTCTTGATTTACTATTAGGTCTTTCTAATGGTGGTTTAGTTTTATTTCTTAAACCTTTCATTTCTGCTCTTGTTTTTGTTGATAATGTTGTTTTTCTTCCTCTTGTTTTTGGTGGTGCTAATCCCCTTGCAAACTCTAATACATCACTTAATTCAGCATCTTGTGTTGGTGTTGTGCTTACATCTGGTGGTGTTTTTAATTGTTCTATTAATTGTTGTTGTCTTCCATAATCTCTATTTATTTTCATAGTTTCTGCTCTTATTCTTGCTTCTTGACTTGTTCCTTTAAATGTATCTATTGCTTCATTTGAAGTTCTATTAAAATCATCTACATCAAAATCTTTTAATTGATTATTTAATTGTGCTAATTCTGCTTTATCTCTATTGTATTGTTCCATTTTTCCTTTATCTTCAAATGCTTTTCTTTTTGCTTTACTATCATCTAATGATGCTGGGTCAAAACCCTCAATAGGTAATCCTTCTGATGTATGTGATGGTAAATCTTGTGCTAATTCTGCTGGTATGGGTTTTTTTGCTGTATGAGGTTTTGGTAATTCTCGTGCTTGTCTATCTAATTCACTTTGATAATTAGGTTGTTTTTGTGCTTTATATCTGGGGTCATTTCTATTTATTAATGGTATGTCTTCATCTGGATTTAATCCAAAATCATAATCATCACCTCTGGTTTCAAAATCCATATCTCTTTCTTGTCTTGCTTTTTGTTTTGCTTCCATTCTATCACCTCTTGTTAATTGATTTATTCTTGATGCTTCATCTAATTGACCCCCTATTCTATCACCTCTTTCTTCCCATTCTGCTTCTGATAAAAATGTTTCTTCCCCAGTTCCACTATTTTTAACTTTATATTTTTTATTTATTTTAGTCATTTCATCTAATGTTCTTAATTCACCGTGTTTCACAGAGTGTTGTGCTAAATTATTCATTTTTTCTGATAATGCACCTTGATTATTCATATTTCCACTTCTTCCTTCATTACTAATAAAGTTGCTATCTGCGTGTGCTTTATAAGGATTTAAAGCATTCTGATTTCCACCTCTGGTTTCAACTACTTTAATTTCTGTATTAGATTTATTATTTAAATAAGCAGTTTGAAGTGATGGTAAATCATCTTGTGTTCTTATAATTTTATGTTCTATACCTTCATTATAAGTATCTGGTCTATTTACAATATTTTTTCCTATAAATGAATTAAAACCAGATGAATTAACACCAAACTCGTTTCCCATTAACCAACTTTTATTGCCTCCTAATGAATAGCCAGTCGTTTCCACATTTGATTTACCATATTTTGCTATTGTTTTTTTCATTATATCTCTTGCTTCTGTAAAATGAGGGTGGTTTTGTTCTGAACCAAAATATATTTTAGCATCTGCTTCTAAATCACCTAAATTACCTCTATCAGTTCCACGAAAAGCAACTTTAACTTTACCAGTTTTTTCATTAACAGCAACAATATTTTTATCATTACTTAAATCTTCATCTAATTTCCACCCCTTTATTCCTTCTTGTTCTAAATAATTATCACTATCAATACCACCTTGCCTATAATATTTATTAGATACTTTTGTTAATTTTGCATCTAATATTTCTTCTGGTGTTAATTCTGTGTGGGTTATATCAGTATTTTTTTTTAAAGTAAAATTATTAATCAAATTACTTAAACTTTGATTTATTTTTTCCTTTGTTTTTTTTTCTTTTTCTTTTTGTTTTTTAGTTTGTGGTTTTTTTTTCTGATTTTTTAAAATATTTAATAGATATTTAATATATTCCACTTCTTCACCATATTGTTTCTGTTGATTAGGTGTAAATGTTTGCTGTAATTGATTAAGTTGTCTGGTTTCATAATCTATAAACTCTTCATCAGTCGCCATTATATATTATTATATAACATATTTTTTGTAATTATAATGTTGTATAATATTATATAAATAATGGATAATCAGATAGTTCAACCAATACGCCAATTTGTAGTCCATATACGCAGTAAAGATGCTGAAAGAGAAGGTTTATTAAACTCACATTTATTCATAGATTTAGCAGAACCAATAACTATAAATCCTCTTACAGAAGAAATACACCAAATAGTTTTAAGTGGTGAAATACCATATAGTTTCTATAATGTTAGTGCTGATACTAAAAATAATACTATTGTATATGAAACAAATAGCACATATACATTACCTTCAAAAAATTATGATATAGAAGAATTAGTAAAAGTAATTACTAATGATGGGTCTTTTCCATTCAATGCAAGTTATGATAAATATACTATGAAAATAACCTTAACTAATTCCTCTGGTTCTACTAAAACTATTAACTGGGGTTCTTCTACTGCAAACAAAGTTTTAGGGTGGTCTTCTGAAAGTGGTGATGAGGTAATTACTTCTGGTGGAACAACTATAAGCCCAAATGTTATAGATTTAGCAACTATACATAGTTTATTTATAAAATCAAATGCTTCTACTAATATGGTATTTTCAACTCGTGCTGGATTTTCACAGACAATTCAAAAAGTGAGTATTGATGTTAATAGTGGATTTATTATATATTTAAATCAAAACGACAGCAGACAACACACCATATTAAATAATAATATAGAAGCATTAGATTTAAGAATAACAGACCAAAATAATAATTTAGTTAATTTTAATGATATTAATTATGAAATTACAATAGGATTTTTAGTATATCCTATTAATAAAATAAAAACTAATCCAAGAGAAATAGGTAATAGAGCAAGAGGTGTTAGTTCTGGTGCTGACGCAAGAAATAGACCATTTACACCTATGAATATAGTAAGAAATAATCAGAATATTGATGAAGATGAAAATGTAGAAACAGATACAGAACACAAAAATAAAAGAAAAATAATTGATGCAGTTTTAGAAAGAATGGGTAAAACTTAATATTTATTTTTTAAAAAATATTTTTTTATGGTATATAACATAAAATTAATATGTTATAAAACATTAATTCAGAATTATTTTCTAAATATATAATATAAAATGAGTGATAGTGGAAGCAGTAGTGATGAAAGCATAGACCCCCAATCTCCAAAACAGACCAAAGTAAAGGTATTAGATGAAGAAGAATTATATGATTATGTAGTTCAAGAAGAAGAAACATTAAAAGTAAATGATAAACAAGTAATGAAAGTGCATAAACCATCAAAAAAAATGAAAAAAAATAAGATTAAAGAAGTAGAAGTAGAAGAAATAAAACCAAAGAAACCAAAAGGAAGACCAAAGAAACCAATAGAAGAAAAATTAGCAAAACAAGTTATTACAAAGGAAAAGATTATATATATGGTTCAGAATGATAAAGGTGAATATGAAAAAGCAAAAAATCCTAAAATAACATCACGAGAATTAAAAAAAATGGAATTACAAAAAGAAAAGGAAAAAAAAGAAATTGAATTAGGTAAAACATTACAAACAAGAAAAAATGGTAAAATAGATAATAGAAGTGCAAAAACAAGAACACCAGCACAAATAGAAGCAACAAAGAGAATGTTAGAAGCAAATAAAAAAAGAAGGGAAGAAAAGAACACATATAAAAAAGAAGCACAAAAACAAGTCATAAAGGATAGTGTAAGAGAAGTTGTTAATGAACCCTTTTACCAACCACAAAAACCCCCAGACCCTTATGCTAATTTGAAGTTTTAGATAAATTGTCTTTTCAAAGCAATTGTTAAATTATATATGTGCTTCAAAAATCCACTTTCTCTAACTATAATAATATTTCTAATTTATAATAATATTTTATACATTCTTTACTCATTTCTAATCTATCAATTTGAGATTTTATTTTTTTTTTCTCTTTAAAATCTTCTTCATTTGGATTTTTTAATTTTTCTAATTTCTCGTGTAATTGTAATATTTTATTTTTTATTATAATTACATTTTGAGTTGCAGTTTCAATTTCTTCTGATGTGAAATTAAAATATTGACCCCAACTTAAACTTATCTCTTCTGATTTTTCAGTCATTTATATTATATAATAAGAAAAAAAATCTTGTTATATATTATATTAATAATGAATGTTTTAGAATTATTTAAAGGTGGTGGTTCAATATCAGAATACTGGTCTGAAATACATATAGAAAATGCTGATAATCATAATGTAAATGTTATTTCATTAGATATTGATGAAAAATATAATCCTTCTATTTGTTGTGATATTATGGATTTTGATTATAAACAATATCCAGTAGGTTATTTTGATATTATTTGGGCTTCACCAGAATGTAAGATATTCAGTCAATTACAATACTGCTTAATAGGTAGTAAATGGAAAGATAAAAAAGATTTAGAAGAAGAAAGAAAAAAACATAGTAAATATATAAATAAAACTATTGAAATAATTGAATATCTGAAACCTTCATTATATTACATAGAAAATCCATTATATAGTGCTATTTGGAAATATATAGAAAATAAAGATTTTTTAAATCATTATGTAATTGTTGATTATTGTAGATTTGGATTTGAATATAAAAAACCCACAAAAATATTAACAAATAATGATTTAAAAAATGTGAGATGTGAATGTAAAAAAAAACATATTTGTAGAGTAGGAATAAATAGTAAAAAAGAAAAAACAGAAGGACAAATAGGAGAAATAACAAAAAATGTAATTCAAAGGTATGCTATACCACAACCTTTATTAGAATATCTATTCACTTAACATTTTCTTTAACTTTTTATTTTCTTTCATTAATTGTTTTCTACTTTCTCTTAAAAAATTAATATTATCTCTTTCATTTACTAAATCATTATAATAATTATCTTTATTACACGATAAACCAATATCTTTTATTAAATTGCAAATAATTAAATATTTATTCTCATTAGAAAAATTATCTTTTTCATCATACAGATTATCCAACAAATCTGTTAATAATTCTGTTGTTGAACTCATATAATTTTATATAACAAAAAAAAATTATATGAATTAACTTATTAATTATTTAATCAAATGATAATAAGACTTGTTTTTTATTTACTTTTATTTCTTCTGGTTCTATTTTTTTTTCAGTTTTTGGATTTTCTAATTTATTTAATTTCATATTATTTATTAAATCTTTCATTAATGCTTTATTATGAAAGTTCTTAAATGCTTTTTTAAGAGGTTTCTTTTTATCTATTCTATATAAGAATAATGACTTATGATATTTATGTGTTTCACTTTGTAAATCTATTTCATAAGATGTTATTTGTCTTCTTTCTGTTCCTTTACCTATTTTAAACTTAACTGGTTTATATGGACTTACATAAGGGTCTTTTTTAATATCTCCACACATAGTATCCATAACAGTTTTTAATATAACACCTAATTTATATTTATCTGAATAATCTAATTTATTTTTATTTCCTTGATGTCTGAATAATTTTAAATATTCACTTTTATATTTATCTGCATCTTTTTTATCTAATGATACAGATGGTTTTAAACTTCCTTCTTCCATTTTAACTAATTTACATAAATCTTTTATCCAATTTATTTTATTAGTATCTCCTAATGAAACATTAGCACAAAACTCTTTATCTTTATATTCATTTGTTAATTCTTTTAATGTTGTATCTTTTAAATATAAATTACAATAATTTAAATGTTGCTGTAATTTTTCTGGTTTAATAAATATATCCACATATTTATCATAATCTTCTAATTGTGGTAATTTAAGTATTTCATTAATTCTTTGGTAATATTCTTCTGATTTATTTTCTTTAAAATGTATTAATAATTCTTCTTTTGTTAAATCATTTAATTCTATTGCTAATTTTTTATCTACATCAGAACTCATTTTCATTCCAGATATTATTTCATATCCTATTCTTCTTAATCCATTAGTAAAATGAAAGAACTTATTACTACAATCAGCATCTAAATTATATAAAAAGAAACCTATTAAGTAATTATAAAAACTTTGTCTTTCTAATTCTATTGCTTCCATCTCTTCTCTTTCTATTTGTTGTTTAAAATATGAATTAATATATCTATCTAAATATTTTACTTTATCTACTACTTCACCAGTATTATCAAACTCAAAATCTTTTAATATTTCTTTTTTATCCATAAAATAATAATATAAATGTTCTTGATTTCTACATCTTGCTATTTGTTGGAGCATAGATTTTGCTGGTATAGTATGACCTTTAAAAAGACAAAATACTTCTCTTTTCATTTGACTATCTAATCCATATACGATTTTAGGACTGAAAATAACTTGGTCTATTTTATCTAAATCACATTCTTCATTTTCACCATATAATCTATCAATAACAACACATTTTTTGTGTTTTTCTGGATTTTCTTTTTGTAATTTATTGCGAAGATTTCTTGCTTCTGTTGCACTATCACAACATATTAAATATTTATCTTTATTTATAAGAGCATTTACTAAATCATCATAACTAAATAATTCAGTTGCTTTTACACCTTTATAATGTTTATGAGTATTTTGTATATATTCACAATTTATATTAGGTGATTGTGTTATAAAATCTTGTAATTCTTCTGGTAATAATCCAGTAATATATTTTTCTGGATTTAACCAATACATACATAAATCTGAAATATCAGCATCAGTTCCTATAAATTGCTTACATTCTTTTATTATTCTATTTATTATTTTATATACTGATTTTCTCCTTGATGCTAATGTTGAAGAACTCATTAAATATTCAAAAACACTATTTAACTCATCTATATATACAACATATTCAGAAAAATCATATCCAGCAATTTTTTCAATACTATCTATTTGAATTATTAAATTATCACCTTCAAAAAGACCTAACCATTCATTTCTATGTTCTGAATATAATACATAATTATCATAATGTGCTAAATCTGGTGTATCAGTTTTTTCATACCAACCACCAAATACTCTCTGGTGTTCTTGTGCTAATGTTGTTCTTGAAGTAATAGATAATAGTTTATGGTCGTGTTTATGGATATATTCATTTATAGCATAAGTTTTTCCAGTAGCAGTTCCAGATTTTATAACATAATTTTTACTGCTATTTTGAATATTTAATACTTCACTTAATCCTCTTTTACCTTCACTATTTACAATTAAATCTGGTTTAATTTTATTATGGAGAATATCTTTATATTTAATATAATTTAAATAATGTAATTTTCCAATTTTTTTTAATACATATTCAACACAATTTATTCCAGTATCAGCAGTATTCCACATATTCATATTATTAGCGTAATTATAACCAGAATGTTTTTTACTTATATTATCCCATTCAGATTGTCTGTTTATTTTTTTATAAAAAGCAGTTAATTTTAAATATTCCATAGGGTCTTGAAAGAAAGATAATGGTAATTTACTTTCTATTTTTTCTAATAATTTATCATCAACATAAAAACTGTATAAATTAGGATTTATTTTTACATTTTGATATTTTTTCATATTTATTTTATCTTTTCTATTTTTTGATACTTTTGTTGTTTCATATACACAATTAATAAAATTACTATGTGCTTCTGGTATTTCACTAACTTCAATATCAGTAAAAGGTTTATATTCTCTTATGTTTCCTTCTAAATCTATTATTCTTGAATAAGCACCGACTATTAAACCACCTTCTCCTCTAATATCAACTTCTAATGTTTTAGAAGCAGTAGAAGGATAAGCACCAGCATTTTCAGTTTTAAAATATAAGTGAAATCCTCCACTTTGAGTTTTTACAGAATAAGTATTTATTTTTTTAATTATATTTTCAATTGAAATTAAATAATTTTCATTTGGTTCTAAATTATATAATCCATTATAATATTTTATAAATGGGTGGTTATTTTTTTGTTCTAACCATATTTCTTTCATACAATCTAAATCTAAAACAACTAAATTATTTTTAGAACCAGTTAAAATAGAGTATGCAGTATGTTTTTTCATTTTTTCTTCTGGTAAATATTTATATTTCTGATACTGACCGTTTTGATAATCATATTGTTTAGGTCTTTTAAAAGTTAAACCATTAAAACAAACATTATTATATCCTTCTTTTTTATCTGAATTATTTAATAATCTTTTTGGTGGAATATCTGGTAATTTTTGTAATTTAAAATGTTTTTCTGTTAAAATAGATTTAGGTGTTATTAGAGGGACTTTAAATAATCCTTCTCTAATTGTTTTTGAGTTAGACATATAATTATATGCTACAAAATTATCTGGCGTTTGAGATTTTTGAGTTTGGGTGTTTTTCATCTTTTATATATTATAGTTAGAGAAAATAATTTCAAAAAAATCGCATTAAAAAAAGAAATTAATTATTTATTAATTCAAAAAATTAAATATTCTATATATTTTCAATTATTCCTAAATATTTTTGATTAGAGATTTTACAAAAATAAATTATCCTTAATATTTTTGATTAGAGATTTTGAAAAAAAAAAGACTAATATATTAAAAATTAATTATCCTTAATATATTAATTTTATTTTTGATTAGAGATTTTGAAAAATATTTTTGATTAGAGATTTGAAACTATTTCTGGATTTTCATTTTCCATTATTTCTAAATTATTTAAAAAGTCCAATAATGGTAATGCTTTTTTTATTAAACTTTTATTTTTCATAAATGTTTCTACTTGTTCTGGTTTAACTATTATCTTATATTTATCTCTCCAATATTTATAAAACTTTTGTTCTCTATCATATTTTTTTCTGATTTCTTTTTTTTCTTCTTCGGTTTCCCATTCATATTTTCTTATCGGCATTTTTTATTATAATATATACATAGAAAAAAAATCCGTGTGAAAAATCGCATTAACTATTTAAATATTCTAAAAGTATTCTTTCTTCATCAGATGTTAAATGCATTTCTTTTATAGTATCTTCCATACTAATATTAAAAGATAAGTTCCATAGTATTTCTTCTTCTAATTGTAATAACCATTCTAATTCTAAATATTCTTCCATATTATAATTATATAATACAAAAAAATATTTAATTATTTATAATTTTTTTTGATTAGAGATTTTTGGATTTTCAGAGATAATATATAATTTAATAATTCCTTTAAAAATCCAGTTTTCATTCCATATCTATAAAAGTAAGTTTCAATACAACTTCAAAGGGGATTAAAGGAGCGTTAAGTATAGAGATATTATTTGCTTGTTGTAATACTGGTATTGATGTTGGGTCTGCTGGATTATCAGTCCAATATAATCTTTGTAAATGTATTTGTGATGGTAACCGTTCGCATATAAAAGACAAACTATCATTTTGGTTAAAAGAAGCAGAATTAGTAGATAAAGCACTATTTGTTCCAGATACAGCATCTAAATTAGTTAAGCACATAGTCCCTAAAATAAGACCACCAGCACCAGTAATAGTATCTTCACCTTCTTGTAATATATTACTTCTTATTACTAATTGTGGAATATTATTTGGAACTATTCTTGTTGTTGCACTTATATTAGCACCAGTTAAAGTTTGTTGTGTTATTTGCGACCATCCACTAATAACTTCAACTAAACATCTCCCATTATTAATTAAATCTTGGTCTAATAAATATTTAAAACCACTTTTGTCTCCATCTTGTGTAATTCGTGAAATACCACAGTTATTTAATCTCAATATCTTCACATTAGACATTTTATTATATTATATGATAATATATTTTTTTTTAATTATAAGTTATTAAATAATTAAAAAAAAATGTATGGGAGGGAGGATTAAATGCTTTTTTTCTGATTTTCTTATATTTTATACAAAGATTTTTTTTTTATTCTTTTAATTGATTAATTGCATATTCTATATTATCTTCATCTTTTATTTTTTGTAATTCTTTATCTATTGTTGATAAATTATTTTGTTGTCTTTTCTCTTCTAAATAATCTTCTTTACTCATATTTAAAATTGTATCATAATACATTTTCTTTACTAATATTTCTTCCATTGAAGATGGAAAATTAGGAAAGTTTTTTTTTACAAGAATATCACAATACCTTATTAATGCTACTTTATCTTTTTCTTCTACAAAATCATCTACACCAGTATAATCTGGTGCTTCATAATTTTCATATTTTTTTAGCAATTCTTTCCTATAATCAATATTAGGGTCATACTTATCAGCATCCATTAATTCTTCTGGGGTGAAAGGTTGTTGTATATTATTTTCAACTTTTTCAACTTCGTCTATATGTTCTACGATTTCCATTATAATATATAACAACATTTTATTTTTAAATTAATGTTTTTTTAAATTAAATTAAATTAAATTAGAAAGAGCGTTCAACTAAACCATTAGGGTTCATAACCCATACACAGTCATATAAACAGAAGGTTGTTAAATCTTGTGCGTCTGGTGTAGTAGAACCGAAATCAATTTCTAATGTAGAAGGAGCAGATGAACCAGCAGTATTAAGACCAAGATTAACTAATCTATCATCTGTAAATCTGGTTAAGTTAATACATAATGAACCAGCACCAACATTATCACCAGTTGCATCAGCCTCTATGAAACGAGTTTGTGATACTGCTGTTCCTTTTGCGTGAGTATGTCCGTGAGGTGCTAATGTTTTAGCGGCTTCCATATAAGCACGAGAAATATTAAGACCAGCACCAGTTGCTTCAACGCTATTAATATCTAAACTATCAGAAGGATATTGCTGTCCTCCTATACGGTATAAATAGGATACAACACCACTAATATTAGAAGCAGTTAAACAATTATCATCAGCATTATTTTGATTAGCATTTTTTCTCATAATTGAAATCATACCATTAAGACTTCTGAATGAAGCATTTAACTGCATAGTTTGTTTAGCAGAAGTAGCACCAACTGTATTAATGATTGTAGAGAAAGATTGTGAAACCCACATAGTAGGAGATGATGTAATTTGTCTGGTGTAAGCACCCATTACATTTTCATCCATAATCTGATAGACTGGTGCGTAAAATCTTGCTTCACTTACATTATAAACACTATTAGCAACATCAGCATTTTGTGCGACAAATGCTTTAACACCATCTGCTAATGTAATTTCTATTGTGAATTGAGGAAGACCTTGTGGAAGTGCTTTATTAAAATAGGAGGAAAGGAAACCAGATTTAAGTTTTAATGCTAAAACTTTAAAATCACTTACTCCTCCGTGTCCGTTTGCTTTTTGGAGTGTTGCACCTTGTGCCGCCCAGTTTATTGCTGGTGCTGAACCACCATTTACCGCTTGTTGATAAACAATATCATCTAAACCAGAGTTCCATACTTGGTCGTATAAATGAAATACATTATATCTATCTAATGTTTCAACTTTACCAGAAGAACCAGCAATACTAATCTCTAATTTATCAATAATAGAAGCAACATTACCATCAAACTTAACACCGTGGTTACCAGCAGAAGTGTGTTCTGATTGAACTTTTAAATATAAATATGATTTAGCAGTATCTAAAAATCCATCGCTTTGGACTGGTATAAGTATTTTATTATTTGAATTACTTTTATAGGAGGAGGAAGTAGCATCAAATCTGCTTAATCTTGTGCGTGAAGGTATAGCATCAGCACCAGTAATTGTATATCTCATAGACATCGGAAGTGAGTTTTCAACATTCGCCATTTTTATATTCTATTATAAGAAAATAATTTTCAAAATTAAATGTTATAACATTATATATATAATGAAAATTATAGATAATGAAAAATTAAATAAAATCCCATTAATATCTCAAAATGTGGATAATACTTCAAATGTTGCTTATAAAGTTGCACCTCCATTAGAAGCAATGAATAGTTTTAGTTATATAGTTGGAAGTGCTGGAAGCGGTAAATCATCATTATTTCTTGCTATGTTATGTTCCAGACCAACAAAGAAAAAACCTAATGAACCCCGTTTTTTCTATAAGTATTTTGACAAAATCTATTTAATTTCTTCAAGTTTAGCAAGTTTGCCTCTTTCAAAACTTAATCTAAATGAGGATAGAGTATTTAATAAATATAGTGATGCCTTAATGGAACAGATTGTAGAAACTGAAAAAGAAGATGAAGAAAATAATAATTGTTTAATTGTATTAGATGATGTTATAAAAGACATTAAAAAATCCACCTTTATGTCTAAATGTATATTAAATAGAAGACATATTTTAACTAATCCAGAAGGAGAAGGTTGTTCTGGATGTAGTGTATGGATTTTGTCCCAACGCTATAATGAATTACCCTTAACTTTTAGGGTTAATGCATCTTCTATATATGTTTTCAGAACTGAAAATAAAAGAGAATTAGATGCTATTAAAGATGAATTAATGAGTGATTTAAATAAAGAACAACAAAATGAGGTCTTAAAAATTGCTTGGAAAGATAAATATAGTTTTCTATTAATATTAAATAATAAACCAACTAATGAAAGATATTATCAAAGATTTAATAAAATTGTTATTAATGATATTGATGATGATAAAGTTGAAAAAGATTAAAAAAAAAATTAGATTTTTAATTAAATAAAAATATAATTCATTTAAAAGTTTAATTTAATATTCTTCCATTAATAGATTATATTGTTCTTCATATTTTTCACTTGCTTCTTCTGGGGTTTCAAAAACTCCTAAATGAGTTTTAATTCCATTAATTCTTATTGAGGATTTATATTTACCAGATAAACATTTATTAACACCTCTATATCCAGTTTCATTAGGTCTATTAGTATTTCTATTATTACCACTTTTATCTATAAATCTTAAATTATATTTATTATTGTTTTGTCTATTATTATCAATATGGTCTATTTCATTATGATTATCTTTTTTTTTTATACAAAATGTTTCTGCTACTAATCTATGAACTAATATTGTTTTTTTATTTCCATTACCATAATATAAATCTGTAATTAAATATCCATTACCATTATCTCTGGATTTTATTATTCTTTCGTGTTTGTTTTTGATTAATCCATCTTCATTAATCCAATATCTATTATTATATACTTTTCCTAAATAATCAATCGTTCTCCACATTATACTATATATTATTATATCAGAAAAAAAATATTAATTAAACGAAAAATAAATTAAATTATATTTTGTCTTTTTGAAGATAATATATAATTTAACAATTCCTTTAAAAATCCATTTTCCTAATTTCTCTAAACATCATTTCTATTAGGGATTACTACTTGTTGTGCTATATGAGGTTCTACTATTTGTTCGTTTCTATCGTGTATCACTTCTCTATCGCAATTTATACAATCACCACAACATCTAATTTTACTACACCTACTATGAAATAGAGTTGTTAATATTCCAGATAGAGTTGTGCCTATTACAGCAATCAAAGCAACCATTTCTGCACCAGTCATTATTAATTATCTGATTAGATATTTATTTTAATTACATTTCCATAAAAAATGATAAGACCAATAATTAGCACTATTATCTTTATCTTTATAAGTTAATTCACCTTTTTTATTTTTAATACCTTTTGCTCTTTTACAATAATTTTTTTGTCTTTCTTTATCTTTATGTTGTGTAAAATCTTCATATCTACTATCTCCAAAATGTATTACACCAGATTTAGTTAATACTTTAAACTTTTTATTTTTCCTTTCACTTTTGATAGGTTTATAAAGTTCCATTTATATATTAATATATTATTTTTTTTTTATTAAGGTTTATATAATCCAAAAGTAATACCTTTTAAAAATCCAGAAAAAGCACTATCTCTGTATTTTTTATTAGTAATCAATTTATTTGCTATTTTTCCGTCTGCTGGTGCTATACTCTGTATTGGTTCAGTTCTTCTTGTTGTTTTTTTACCTTTTCTACTTGTGGGAGGTTTAATTGGTTTAGTCTTTTTACCTCCATTACCATTCTTTTTTTTACCATTACCATTAGCCATATTTTATATAATACTAAAAGATAATTTTATTATTTATTACTTCTTTAAATGTATTTTATCTATTTTATGTGATTTACTATCTGGATTTACAGAAGCATATACACGAGCATAAGCCCATTGTTGTTTATTCATATTTGGTCTTGACGCACCAGCAGTTTCAAAAGCACCCTCTCCTTTTTCAAATATAGTTTTTATTCCTTTATATTTATATCCAGTTATATCAGCAATTTCTTTTAGACTATGTGGTTCATTCAATTTAAATCCATATTTTTTATTAAACTTTTGTTTGTATGTATATACCATTATATAATATAATATAATATTTTATTTTCCAACTTTTTTCATAGTTAAATCGTGTGCTTGTTGAAAACAAAAACCTTTTTTCATTAATTTAGTCATTTCATCTAAATGTTTTTTAGTGTGATGTTTCTGATGTTCTTTCATTAATCTTTTTTGTAATATTGATAAATCTTTTTTTGGTTTATACATAGGTTTAGTTTTTGGTTTAGTCATTTTTCCTTTTTTTGTTTTATCCATTATATATTTAATATATTTTTTTTTATGCTATTTGTTTTTTAAAATCAGCAAAACTTTTTGCATTAATTAATTTATCCATTAAAGATTTATATGTTGATAATTCTGTTTCTAATGTTGAAACTTTTTCTTTTAATTCAGTATTTTCTTTATCTAATTCTTTAAATCCTTCGGCATATAGACCAGCAATTTTCTCATATCTCAACGCCCATTTATCAGTAGCACTATCATAATCTCCAATTTCTGGGAAAACTTCATTTACTTCTTGTGCTATAAAACCAGTTTGTCTGGTTGCTTCTGGTGGTCTGTCATTCCACTCAAAATACACTCCTCTTAATTGTCTTATAATATCCATAGCATTAGTTATTGTTTCTATATCTTTCTTCAATCTTCCGTCACTACCACCATTTAATCCATATCTGTTAAAGTAGGCAGCGTAATAAGCACCACTTCTATCACCACTAACCATACTATCATTATCAACTGATATATAAAGATTAGCATATTGAGTTGCTATACACGGATAATTACTTGTTGGATAAGAACCACTTAAATAACTTGTGAAACCAATTGCTCTTCCACCATTAGGATTAAAATGAGAACTAATATTAGCACAAAAATATTCTAAATACAAATATAATCCATCAGTAGCACGATTTGCCCCACTTGAAGCAGTCCCTCCATTATTTTTAATTAACATACTTGTAGTATTACCATTTTGTCGTAAGTATAAATGGTCGTCGCATTTTAAATACATATCTCCCGCATCGTGTCCGAACATAGTGTAACCAGAAGCATTTTGTTGAACCAAGTTTGCTCCACTTTGATTTTTCATTTCGTCGCAAAATATAAGGTCTGCTTCCATATCACCATTTACATATAATCTTCTATCACTTGGATTAGTAGTATATCCAACTGCTAATCTTTGAGTTGAGGTTGTAGGATATAAAAACTCTTCATTATTTAAACTGCTG